>Ga0307966_1000533_pt1 | contig 31676 bp, 25 predicted proteins | sample OrgLakmetagen646_FD_203141 | JGI IMG/M metagenome (GOLD analysis project Ga0307966, IMG submission 203141) | Saline water microbial communities from Organic Lake, Antarctica - #646 | ecosystem: Environmental > Aquatic > Non-marine Saline and Alkaline > Saline | place: Antarctica: Organic Lake... | reverse complement strand
GAGAGCAGTTGTTTCGGTTATTTTAGGACGTATGACCGGCACCTGAAGCAGATCGCTCTGGAACTGCAGAAGTGTATTATTAGCGGTGGCTCCACCGTCAACCCGGAGCTCCTTTATGTCTATGCCCGAATCGGCATTCATCGCATTCAGGATGTCGAGCGTTTGATAGGCGATAGATTCCTGCGCCGCCCGTGCAATATGAGCCGACGTTGTACCGCGAGTTATCCCAACCATCATTCCCCTGGCATATTGATTCCAGTAGGGTGCTCCAAGACCTGCAAAAGCCGGTACCAGGTAGACACCGTCCGTGTCTTCCACCTTATTTGCAAAATACTCCACATCTTTTGATTCACGAATGATACCAAGCTCATCGCGCAACCACTGTACAACAGCTCCCGCTATAAATACTGAGCCTTCAAGAGCATACTCAGTCTTTCCATTAATCTTCCAGGCAACTGTTGTAAGCAGATTGTTTTTGGATTTAATTGGCTTGTCGCCCACATTCATCAACATGAAGCAACCGGTTCCGTAGGTGTTTTTAACCATTCCCGGCTCAGTACACATCTGCCCGAAAAGCGCAGCCTGTTGATCACCGGCAATTCCTGCAATCGGCACTTTACTCGCAAAGAGTGTAGTTTTGGTATGTCCGTACACTTCGCTGGACTGTTTCACTTCCGGCAAAAGGCTTTCGGGGATATCCATCAGTTCCAGGAGCTCTTCATCCCACTCCATTTTATTAATGTTAAACAGCAGCGTACGCGAAGCATTCGTCACATCAGTAACGTGTGTTTCACCTTGCGTAAAATTCCAAATCAGCCACGAATCGATCGTCCCAAACGCAAGCTCGCCTTTTTCGGCACGTTCACGCGCTCCCTCTACATTATCCAGAAGCCATTTTACTTTAGTACCGGAAAAATAGGCATCCAGCACAAGACCGGTTTTCTCCTGAATCATGCTTGCCTTGCCATCTTCTTTCAGTTCATCGCAGTATTCTGCTGTCCGGCGATCCTGCCACACAATAGCATTATGGATCGGCTTCCCGGTCTTTCGATCCCAAATTACCGTTGTTTCCCGTTGATTTGTGATCCCGATACCCGCAATGGATGTACCGTTAATGCCTGCCTGCGCCACCGCTTCTGCGGCCACGCCAGCCTGAGTGGACCAGATTTCCTGAGCATCGTGTTCTACCCAGCCTGCTTTTGGGTATATTTGACGAAATTCTTTTTGTGCCACGGACACGATGGATCCGTTTTCATCGAACAGCATAGCCCGTGAGCTCGTCGTTCCCTGATCTAGTGCTAATATGTATTTTTTCATGAGTCTGTCTGGTTAATTATTGATTGGTTATGGTTTATTTATTTGCAAGCTCATACCGCTCCAACAAATAGCGATTGGCGAGCTCTACAAATTTGCTGATTTCATTTTTTTCCCACTTGGCATCTTTATTCATCTCTTTGGCCATCATCGCGGCAACAGTTGGTGCCATGTCTATTGCTGTACGAGCATCCAGAAACAGAATTCTGACTCTTCGTGCGAGAAAATCCTCAATCGTTCGTGCCATCTCATGGCGTACTGCCCATATCACGTCCGCCTTGCGAAAGGCGTAATCTGGGTGAATCTTTTCCCCAAGCGATTTATCGTCATCGATCAGCGCCTGAATCTTCTCTTCATCAGAGCCGTAGAAATAGTGCGGGTTGCTAAAGTCTACGCTGGCAGGATCAACAGAACCGTGTATCCGCATGTCCTCAGAAGCGCTTTTTTTCTTTGCCAATGCGCCGACTGTAATAGCCTTATCTACAGTATCTTCTCCCATTTTACGGAATGTCGTCCATTTACCGCCCGTTATAGTGACAAGCCCGGAGTCCGAAACCATTACCTTGTGACTTCTTGATATCTCCTTGGTTTTTGTTGAGCCTTCCTGTGGCGCAGCTAACGGACGCAGGCCCGCAAATACACTCTTCACATCTTTTCGGGTGGGCGATTTTGTCATGTATTGATTTGCAGTATTGAGAATAAACTCAATCTCCTCTTCAAGTGCAGTCGGCTCAAGGCTATGCTCATCCAGCGGTGTATCAGTTGTTCCCACAACCACTTTATCGTGCCATGGCACAGCAAAAAGGACACGACCATCGTCTGTCTTTGGTATCATTATGGCATCTTTGCCGGGCAAGAAACTTTTGTCGAACACAAGATGCACGCCTTGACTTGGCCGCACGATATTTTTATGCTCCGGCTTATCCATTGAAAGAATTTCATCCACAAACACACCCGTGGCGTTGACAACTGCTTTGCCCTTGATGGTATGCTCTTTACCACTCTCCAGGTCTTTTGCTTTTACGCCCGATACCTTACCGCCATCCTTCACCAGACCCGTAACTTCAAAATAGTTAATGGCTGCACCGCCGTTTTTCATCACCGTTTGAGCAACATTTACAGATAGCCTGGTATCATCGAACTGACCATCGTGATAGATCACACCACCCTTTAACCCATCTTGCTTGATGGTAGGCACTCGTGCTATTACCTCTTTTTTGGAAATGCCCTTCGATTTCCCGTAGCTCAGTTTGCCCGACAGAAGGTCGTAAACTTTCAAACCAACGGAATAGAAAAACTTATCCCACCATGTGTAGTTCGGAATAACAAAAATTTCGTTCTGCACCAGATGCGACGCATTCTTCTGAAGCAGCCCGCGCTCCCTCAGTGCCTCTCTGACGAGATCAATATTACCCTGAGCAAGATACCTCACCCCGCCATGTACTAACTTTGTACTTCGGCTTGATGTACCTTTCGCAAAGTCTGACTGCTCGAGTACCAAGACTTTGAATCCACGACTAACGCCATCAAGAGCAACACCCAGACCCGTTGCTCCACCCCCTATTACTATCAGATCCCAATCGCTGCTGGAACCGCTTCCAATCATTTCTAAACTTTCGTGTCGTTTCATAATATTGCGGGACAAAGGTTATAGATTATTACTGTGTCGAAATGTTTCACTTGTAAAATAAACAAAATGAAATGAAATGCAAATAAAATGTTATGAAATGTAATGCTTAATATAATTAGTGTAACGATGACTATGCCAACACTTATTAACAACAAAACTGGCGTACACAGATTTATATCTTTCATATGCTTTCGTTTACCAGAAAAAATTGAATCAAATACATTATGAAAGTATATTAAAAGAAAATGGATTGTCTTTATGACCATATCTGAACGACATGAAAAAATTCTAAAGAAGCTGAAAGATTCCGGCAAAGTTTCGGTTCAAAACCTAAGCGACGAACTTTATGTTTCAGAAGTAACCATCCGAAAAGACCTGAGGATTCTTGAAGACAAAAACCTTCTGTTCCGTACGCATGGTGGGGCAACGCAATCAAATCCATATACCAGCGACCGCCATGTAGAGGTAAAAGCAAAAATTCAGGCGGAAGAAAAAACGGCCATTGCCAAAGAAGCCGTTAAACTAATTGGAGACAACGACTCTATCATTCTTGCATCGGGCACGACGATTCTTGCACTGGCCCGGGAGATCAATCCCAAAAACAGTTTAAACATAATTACTTCCGCCCTTAACGTGTCACTGGAGCTTGCCGGCCGCGAACATGTTGAAATAACACAGCTGGGCGGACAGCTTCGGCCAAGTTCGAGCTCGGTCGTGGGTAAATATTCTGAGCAGTTTCTGGATAACATCACCTGCGGAATCTTGTTTCTGGGCGTTGATGGGATCGACCTCGAATTCGGTATTACAACCACCAACCTGCTGGAAGCAAGCCTCAATCAATGCTGCATTGATGTTGCTCAGTATACAGTTGTGCTGGCCGACAGTACAAAATTTGGAAAACGGGGGTTCAGCAGAATCAGTAATCTGGATCAGATTCAGCACATCATCACAGACGAGGGAGTAGTACCCGAAACCGTTCGAAAGCTCGAAGAGCGCGGCGTGAAAGTGACTGTTGCACACTAGTGCCGTTACCACTAAATTCATTTAGTTTGATTTGCAGCCAAATCCGATGTATTTCCCGATAACGATCAAGTTGCATATTTATCTTATTTACTGGTAACGGTACTCGCTATCACAATTCTCCAAAAGGCTTTGCAAAGGAACCACAGTCCCGCCTAAGCGGGATGAGGATTTCAATGTCACCGCAGCAAGTGCAGAGATTCCCACGCAGTGATTACGACGAAATCTGGCAAAAGCACGGTTATGCGCCGAAGGCATCCCTGGGCAAAGCGTTCTTCTAAAGCTTTTGAGACTTCTCTTTGATTAACACATTCAATATGGAGTGATTAAGCGAGTAGTCAACGGACAGGTCTATCAGGTGAACACCTTTGGAGTTCAAACACTCTGACAGCGTATTGCAAAACTCTTCATCACTCCCCGGTCTGTGGCCTTTGGCTCCGTAGCTGTTGGCGTACTGTACAAAGTCGGGGTTGTTGAAGTCGAGGCCAAAATCGTCGAAGCCCATGTCTTCCTGTTTCCATTTTATCATGCCGTATGAACCATCATTCAGTACAATCACAACCATGTCCAGGTTACATCGTACGGCTGTTTCAAGTTCCTGGGAATTCATCATAAATCCCCCATCACCGCAAACCGCAACAACTTTACGATCGGGGTGTATCATCTTGGCCATCAAAGCAGACGGCAACCCGGCCCCCATTGATGCCAGTGCATTATCGAGCAGCAGAGTGTTCGGAGAGTAGCATTTGTAATTGCGTGCAAACCAGAGTTTATATACGCCATTGTCGAGAGTAATGATGTCTTCATCGTCCAGTTCGTTTCTCAAAATATTTACGAGCCGCTGCGGCAGCATAGGAAAACGGGTGTCCTCAAAGTATTTACTCAAATGGCTGTCCACGTCCTTTTTCACCTTTTTGTAGAAGGTGCAGTCCCACTCAGAATCCTCACTGATGTGTTTGCAAATTTCGCGGACAGAGGTTTCAATATCACCCACTACATTCAGTTGCGGAAAGTAAACTGCATCCACCTCTGCGGGAAAGAAATTCAGATGAATCACTTTTTCGCCGTCCTGATGCATAAAGAACGGTGGCTTTTCAATAACATCGTGGCCCACATTTATAATGAGGTCGGCCTTGTCGATGGCCCGGTGCAGAAAGTCGTGGTCAGACAGTGCTGCTGTTCCCAAAAACCGGGGATGACGTTCGTCAACCACCCCTTTGCCCATCTGCGTGCAGAAAAAGTGGATACCTGTCCTGTCTATAAATTCGGTAAGTGCGTCGCGTGTGCTTTTACGGTTGGCTCCGGCACCAATCATCAACAGTGGAAATTCCGCTTTTTCAATCATTTTTACTGCTTCAAGAATGGCTTCGTCATCGGCATCCGGCCGGTGGTGACCCACCACATCAAATATCCGGTCATCCGATTCTTCTCTTGCGATATCCTCAGGCAGTTCAAGGTGTACAGCCCCCGGCCGTTCTTCCACCGCTACTCGAAAACACTCACGGACAAGGGAGGGTATGGTATTGCCGTTCACAATTTGTTTGGTAAATTTGGTGAGTGGCTGCAGCATATCCACAACGTCAAGTATTTGGAAACGGGCCTGTTTACTTGTTTTAATCGGTTTTTGGCCCGTTATCAGCATCATTGGCATAGCTCCAAGCTGTGCATATGCCGTTGGTGTAACAAGATTTGTGGCACCCGGCCCCAACGTGGCCATACAAACACCGGGTTTTCCCGTCAGGCGCCCGTAGGTTGCGGCCATAAATCCGGCGCCCTGTTCGTGGCGGGTTATTACAAGCTTTATAGACGATTCTTTTATCGAATTTAGCAGATCGAGGTTCTCCTCACCGGGTACTGCAAAAATATATTCCACGCCTTCGTTTTCGAGTGCTTTAACAAACAGGTCAGATGCTTTCATCAGGAGTTCTTGTTTAAAATGTTGAGAGTCATTCGTCCAAAGATAACAATTTCAGGGTCAGGCAATTCATTGGGGGAAGGTTTTGCCAGGATTATTCACGAAAATGCTGATTCCCCCAAAGCGTTTCTTTTAATCCTTCCCCAAATTTCAAGAAGTTTAAAGTCGAATAATTCTTATCTATCTTGTCTTCAAATGAATATGTTACAGCAATTTCTACAAACCTCTATAAAAACTTGAATTTACCTTGAGTACAGACCCAACATCTTCAGTTTCGGCACGCACAATTGGTTTTTTTGGGGCATTAGGCATTGGCGTTGGCGCCATGGTTGGTGGCGGAATCCTGGCCCTGGCCGGGGTGGCGTTTGCTGTGAGTGGCCCGTCGGCGATTCTTGCGTTTGCACTGAACGGAATAATTGCACTGATCACGGCCCTCAGCTTTGCCGAGATGGCGTCTGCAAATCCACAGTCGGGCGGTACCTACACCTACGCAAAGAAAGCGCTCTCGCTGCAGGTTGCATTTGGTGTGGGGTGGATCGTCTGGTTCGCCTCACTGGTGGCAGCCGTACTTTACGCTCTCGGCTTTGGAGCTTTTGCCGTGTTTGCGCTTCAACAGATCCCAGCCGGCAGCCTCACCGGATTTCTGGAATCAGGATCACTGCCCGTTTTATTAGCTCTTGCAGCTATCGGATATTTTGCTTTCAGCCTCATAAGAGGAACCGGTGATGGTGGGGCATTGATCAACATCGGCAAACTTGTTGTCTTTGCGATTCTTATCGCCGGCGGGCTGGCGGTTTTTGTTCAAACTCCCTTTTCGAATATCACCCAAAGCCTCGACCCGTTTTTTTCCGGGGGATTCAGTGGCGTTATTGCTGCAATGGGTTATACGTTCATCGCCCTGCAGGGATTTGACCTGATCGGGTCTGCCGCGGGGGAGATCAAAAATCCTGAAAAAACCATTCCGAAAGCGATGGTGGGCACGCTTGCTGTTGGACTCACCGTATACCTGCCGCTGCTCTTCGTGATGTCGACTGTAGGAGTACTGCCGGGAGAAACCATAGCGGAACTGAGTAATGAAAACCCTGAAACCGTACTGGCTATTGCCGCACAAAACTATATGGGAGCTTTCGGGTTCTGGCTGGTGCTTATTGCAGGTATCTTCTCAATGCTGTCCGCGCTACAGGCCAATCTGTTTGCGGCTTCACGAATCTCTTTGCGAATGGCAAACGACCGCACGCTCAACCATCAGCTCTCAAACATCGATGAAAAGTACGGCACGCCCACAACATCTATTTGGGTCACCTGCGCTATTGTTGCTCTTCTTGTTCTGATACTGCCTGATGTGGCCGCTGCAGGTGCCGCCTCGAGTTTGATTTTTCTGATCACATTTGCCCTGGCGCATCTTATCATGATATTAATGCGAAACCGGAGCTACAAAGAGAGTGAAACATTCAGAGCACCCTTCTTCCCCGCACTGCCGGTCATAGGAATGACATCATGCCTTGGTCTGGCAATATTCCAGGCGATTGTGGTACCCGCCGCCGGTTTTATCTCCCTGCTTTGGCTCATTATCGGATCGGTGCTTTTCGTCTCCTTCTTTGTAAAAAAAGCTCAGGCAATTGAAGCGTCTGAACAGGCCCTCGATCCCAATCTTGTTCGTTTGAGAGGCCTCAGTCCGCTTGTACTACTCCCCATCTCTAACCCCGCAAATGCTGAGTCGATGGTGTTCGTAGCCAACGCCCTGGCGCCTCCGGTGGTCGGTCGCGTTCTGCTTCTCTCGATCGTGATTCCAAGTACCGAAAAGGATGATATCGACAAACGACTCACATCAAGCCGCGATGTAACACAATATGCGCTGAGAGCATCCTTCGAAGCCGGCCTGAGGCCCGACACGCTCACTACCATAGCAGAACATCCATGGGAGGAGATCGAGCGTGTAGCAAAAGTTCATAACTGCCGGAGTCTGATGCTTGGCCTGAGCGATCTGAACGATATACAGACCAATGAAAACCTGGAAAAGCTGGTACGGCACGTTAAATCAGACGTGGTTGTATTTCGCCAGCCTCACAGCAGATGGAAGATAACGGATGCACGGAAAATCCTGATCCCAGTTGCCGGGCTTGATAATAACGACCCCCTGCGGGCACGGGTAGCGGCCAGTCTGTGGCGTGCTTCACAACCTGAGATTACGTTTGTACAAATTCTGCCGCCAAATACTCCGGCAGAGACAATCAGGAAAAATCATCTGCGCCTGTCACGTTTTGCGGGGCGAATTATTCCGGGCAAAACAAATGTACAGATTATTCCCAGCAGCAACGTACTGGAGGAGCTTGTCAGCCTCTCCGCTGAACACGATCTGGTCATTATGGGGCTTGGAAAGCCCGGACTACATGAAAAAGCATTTGGCAAAGTCCCCCTCACCCTGGCTGAACAAACAGACACTGCGCTGATCTTCATCAGCAAAAAATAATGTGATCCAAGCATTTGCAAGGATGATGCCTTTAAAGCTATATCATTGCACTGTATAGATTGTTGCTTGCAGGGCTGTCAATCATTATAATATTCATTTACTTGTTGAACTGAAATTAACCGGCTTCCGTAGATGAATAACACAGGTGACGCGAACAGCACTGACCAGTATAAACACTCATTTTTTGGTCACCCCCGGGGGCTTGCAACACTGTTCTTTACGGAGATGTGGGAGCGGTTCAGCTATTACGGCATGCGGGCCATTCTCGTTCTGTTTATGGTAGATGCCATCAACCGGGGCGGACTCGGTCTTGACGACACAACCGCCACGGCTATTTACGGCCTCTACACTATGTTTGTTTACCTGTTAGCGCTGCCCGGTGGCTGGCTGGCTGATAAGTTCTTTGGCCTTCGAAATGCAATCTGGTACGGCGGTATTATTATCACCGCGGGACACTTCAGCATGGCTATTCCCGGCAACGTCACGTTCTATTTGGGCTTGATGCTGATTGTAATTGGAACCGGTCTGCTCAAACCTAATATCAGCAGTATTGTTGGCGGGCTTTACGGCGATAACGAACAGGCACGCCGTGATGCAGGATTTTCAATCTTCTACATGGGTATAAATATAGGGGCATTTCTCGCACCGCTCATCACAGGCTATCTCGGCGAGGGAATCAGCTGGCACTATGGGTTCGGTGCTGCAGGGGTAGGAATGCTTCTTGGACTGATACAGTTTAAAATGACTGAAAAATACCTGGGCGATATCGGCCTTGAGCCTGAAATGACGGGCACACCTGAAGAACAACAGAAGTTTTTTAAGCGCATCAAAACCGGGCTTTGGGTAGTTGGCCTGTTTATCATAGCCGCCTTTGTAGCGATTAGCTCCGGCTGGATGACAATCGACCCGGTTGCCATCGCCAACGCCTCCGGATTCATTATCTTTCTACTGGTGATCGCCTACTTTGCCTACGTCTATATTGCTGAAGATCTAACCGTAGATGAGCAAAAGAAAATTGGCGTGATTGCCGCACTATTTATTTTTTCAGCCATTTTCTGGTCCGGATTTGAACAGGCCGGGTCGTCCCTGAACCTCTTTGCCGAGCGCTACACCGATCGCAATATATTCGGATGGCTGATGCCCGCAAGCTGGCTGCAGTCTGTAAACGCCTTTTTTATTATCACGCTGGCGCCGGTTTTTGGATGGCTCTGGGTCTGGCTTGCCAAAAAGAATCTGGAACCGGCTACTCCCGTTAAATTTGCATTCGGCCTGATTCTTCTGGGATTTGGATTCCTTGTGATGATGTTTGCATCCTACTATGTGGTTGGCGGAAACGAGGTGTTGCCAACCTGGCTGATCATGACCTACCTGCTCCACACCTGCGGTGAACTCTGCCTGAGCCCGGTTGGTCTAAGCGCGGTCACCAAACTATCTCCCAAAAAATTAGTTGGCCAGATGATGGGAATCTGGTTTATGTCGATCGCATTTGGGAACCTGATTGCGGGCCGTATTGCGGGCCAGTTTAATGACGAAGCGATCCAGGCCGATCCATCCCTTCTGCCCGATCTCTTCTGGCTCATTGTGATGACAACCGTTGGCGGCGGCCTTCTGTTGCTGCTGTTCAACAAACCAATCAAAAAATTGATGGGTAATATCCATTAACATGGTGATTAGGTAAAATGGGTATTTGTGAATTAGGTAATTGGTTATTTGGCAGGGCGTCAAGAGGCTGTCCAAAAAGGAACATAATAAGTTGCTAAGCTTAAATAATTTAGACTTTATATCCCTCCCTATTAGATAGAGAGGGGTATAGGGTGAGTCAGAAGAAAAATCCTAAATTATTTAAGCGGTTTCCGGGGCAAAATACTTTTTGGACAGCCTCATCTCCCATTCCCGTTCCATTAGTTAAAACTTTGAAGCAAAAAGGCTCCTTTCGAAACTCCCACTATCTGTCAAGTCCCGCCAGGGCGCGATAGATTGTGGACGGGGGTGAGTCTATAATCGCTGGTTAGAATCACATCCATCAAAAAATATTATCCGCAACTGAATTGAATTTTTGCCGTAGCTTGTTACATTTACAAAACAACATACATTTCTACGATTCCACATATTTGAGCGATGACGAAACAAAACTACAGCGAAAAGGAAGTTGCCCGGATCATCAAGCGGGCCGCTGAACTTGAATCTAAACAGTCAGATATCAATGAGTTACTTAACGATGGGCCCGGCCTAAGTTTAGACGAACTCTCCAGTATTGCGGTTGAGGCCGGCCTCGATCCCGAAAACGTACGAAAAGCCGCAAACGAACTATCTCCATCCCCGCAGGGCGACACTCAAAACGCCACAGTCAATAATGACGAGGTTATTTATGAACAATGGATAACCGGAGATTTTACAGACGAAATTGCAGACCTGGTGATAGCTGATTTAAATCACCGCTACAACACCACCCACGGAAAAACGAACTGGAAGGATAATATTCTGCATGATGCATCCACAGAACCGGATCGGCAGAGTAAGGTAACGAGAACAGGAAAAAGTCTTGAGTGGAAAAAGTTGAACAAACACGGGGCCGACGAGATACAGGTGCTTATTCAGCCTCGTAACGACCAGGTAAGAATTCGTGTGACCAAACATAATATTATGGGAGGCGGATTCATCGACAGAAATGATAGTTCCGGCTATCTTTCTTACATACCCTACTTGGCCGGTTTGATCATGATTGTCGCGCTGCCCAACAGTTTTCTTTATAACATGATATTTGGAATTATCACATTCGCAATTCTTCAATTTACGCTTAAGAGCCGTTTAGGCTGGGTACAGAAAAAACTATCCGGTTCTAAAGATCAAAAGCTCGAAAGCTATCGCAGTGAGGTTCAGACAATTGCCCGCGACCTGGCCAAACTGATCGAGACACCTTCCACAACTGGTGACAGAATCGATATTGGTGATCAGTCTGAAATCCGTACCGGCAATACCGAATCAGGCGGCGATTCTAACTCAAACAGAACGCGCAACCGATTTCATTAAAAGACTGACTATTTCGCTCCAGGTGAAAACATCCTGTCCCCATCAGAATACAGACTACATTAAACGAACTATCACATGAAATTCTCATTCCTCGCCATCTGTCTGCTATGTCTGTTTACGGCAGACCTGTATGCACAAGGATTCAATGCAAATAACGGACGAAATCACCCCGAAATAAACTGGCAGGTAGCTGAAACCGAGCATTTTAAAATCATGTTTCCCGAGCGCCTGCGCGGCATCGAAAATGAAGTGGCGCCGATCGCCGAAGAGACGTACGCAGCGATGAGCAGCAATCTGAGCGTAGAATTCGAAGATAAGATCCGGATTTATCTGTCAGACGAAGACGAAATTAATAACGGATTTGCCGTACCCATCGGCAGAGGCTATACCGACATCTGGGTAAGCACCAACGACTACAGCGAAATCTGGACCGGCGACGAAAAATGGCTCCGTAAAGTTGTTGCCCATGAACTGGGGCATATTTTTCACTACAATGCGATCTGGACCAACCTCGGCATGTGGAATTTCGCGGTGGGCACGCCACTCACGCGGGCATGGACCGAAGGGTTGGCACAATATCAAACCGAGAAGTGGGATTCACAGCGAGGCGACCGGTATCTGCGCAAAGCAATCTTCGACAGCCGTCCGAATTTCAACGACGGAACCTCTGCAGAAAACGGCCGGCTAATGTACGCCGTGGGCAACTCCGAGCTGCGCTACTTCACAGAAACATACGGCGACAGCACGCTGGCAAAACTGTTTAGCCACCGCAAGCCATTTCTGAAATTCTGGGAGCGTCACGATTTTTACGACGCGTTCAGCGATGTTGTGGATGGCGGGTATGGCTCGTTCAGAGAGGATTGGCGCAAACACATGAACGTATACTACAACACGCTTGCATCTCAGATGGAGCGAACCGACTCCCTTGATGCAGACCCATTTTCGCTCCCCGGGCAAGTTTATTACGATATGTCAGTCAGCCCTGATGGTGATAACATAGCGCTGCTCTCACTTGTATCACTCTCCCGCCCCGTTCGGCGACTCTACAAGGTTCAAAACGACTCAACCCGACAGACAGAAATACTGGCTGAAGGCGCCATCAATTTCGACCTGAGCTGGAGCAGTGACGGCGAAACCATATATTACTCCCGAAAAGTACGAGGCGAGAACTCCTCCATCATCAATGACATCCATTCGTTAGATGCAGAAACAGGCCGTGAGGAGCGGCTCACCCACAGCCGTCGCGCGCGGTTTCCGGTTGAAGGATTTATGGAAGAAACGCTGGCTTATATCGTCAACGAAGGCGGCACCGGCAATCTCTATTTAATGGATTTGGAGACTGGCCGTGAGACACAGATCACGAATTACAGCGGTGACGTACATCTACTATGGCTGCTAAAAGTGCCACAGCAAAACAGCTGGCTCGTTCACCTGTTTGATGCGGACGGCAGCCGAAACCTGGTTCTTATTAATCATGAATCCGGAGAGGAAACAGTGCTCGGCGACGGACAGGTTGATAACCGCAAAGCCATTTTAAGTCCCGACGGAGCATCACTGGCATACACGTCTCTCCGGGACGAAGTGCCCAACGTGTTTCGCTACGATTTCGAAAGCGGAGAGGAGCGCCGGGTTACGAATCTCTTTACAGGCGGCGAGGTATACGGGTGGATCACAGAAGACGATTCACTTCAATCTGAAAAGCTTCTCATTAAAGCCAGCGAAACAAAACGCCGCGATCAGGCGTGGTGGATTGATCCGGACAGAACACCATTTTTTACTGAACCGGAAATAGCTGAAGGCTATCAGAGCTGGAGATCACAACGTCCGCCCGTTGAAATCTCGTCCGTCATTGAACCCGACGCAACACTGATTCAGAACAGCTACTCATACAACTCGTTTAAGAACATCACTCACGCGGCATCTATTGCGCTGCCCTACTATGGAGGACCGGACGATTACGGCCTGTTTGCGACGTCCAACTGGGTTGAGCCGCTTGGAAAGCACACTATATCGGCACTGGGATGGCTTTCACTTGCTGATCCCGGCAGAGATTCCTACGGATCCCTCGCCTATCTGAACAATCAGTTTTATCCATTTTTGGGAGTGACGTTCTACAAGCTTCCGGAAAGTGCACGTTTTTACGGCGATCGATTTTTAGTTGAGGAAGCCGTTGGCGGCGAAATCAGTGCACGCTGGCCGCTGGACATTCTTGAAGCACCCTATCAATCCGGGAATATATTCGCCCGGCTCAGGCACATACAGGTGCGGCCATATGACCGTGATGAGTTTGACGGATCATTTGCGATTCCCACCCCAGAAAAAGGGCGCCAAACAGATCTCAGAATTGGCTGGAATCTGAAACAGCAAAAGCCATGGCGAAACAATTCCCTGCACCCGCTCGACGGATCAGGACTCAGCATGAGCCTTACGGGTTCAGAAAAAATACTTGGGTCAGACGTCCGCTTTCTCACGGCCGACATCAACTCTTATTCCATTTTTCCGGCCATCGGGCTTCACAGAATATATATGCACGCCCGCTTCCAGGCCCAGTGGGGAAATCCTCTGCCGCAGAACTTTATCGGGTTTTCAAGATATGATAACATCAACCTGAATCTTCCAGGTGAAGTGCCATTTGTGCTCTTTAATGAAGCAGAACGGGTTCGGGGCTACCGTGAATTTGTAGCCGGAAAGCAGGTTGCGTTTGGGAGTCTGGAATACCGCATTCCATTTCTTCCCTCGCTGGAGACCCGGATACTTGGACTGGTGGAGCTTGGGTCTACCGCACTTGCTCTATTTACAGATGCCGGCGCCGTTTGGGATGCCCGATTTACCGACGGAACAACCGGAACGGAAGCACGCTGGGGTGCCGGGGCGGAAATCAAGAACCGCATAACGCTGGCCGGTATTGGATTTACGCACGCGCTTGGAATTGCTCAGCCAGCCCAAAAGCTGTTTACCGACGCTGACTATGATTTGTATTACAGAGTGAGGGCGGTGGCGCCTTTTTGATATGACCTGACAGCGTGCGAACGGAGAGAGCTCCTGTCAGCGTCTGGGTCACTGGATTCCATTTTAAAACCAAGACAAAGACCTCGCAGAGTGCGCCATTTTTTTAGCGCTCCTGCAAGAGTCTGTGTTAGGAGCATCGATTCTGAGCATAATAAACAACGCTGACAGATCCAGTAGGTGCTTTCAGGTAGATCTTCAGACCTGACAGCACTCCGGCGCTTTTCCGGTTTCTGTAAGCGTCTGGGCCATTGAATAACCTGCGCGATACAGTCTCAAAATAAAAAGCCGGCCTAAACTAATAGACCAGCTTATTTTGCCCGCAGGACCCCTCCCACGAGCAAACCTCTAAACCCCCACATTGCATCGAACCAGTAAGGCAATGAAGCCTAACTGATTATGGGTGTGTGAGAATCGGCTTGTAAAATATTAAAATTTCTTAATAGTTCAAATACCCTATCCAAATTTTTCGAGCTTATGCTTTCGCCTCTGCCAGTCCGGCAAGACCGTTTTCAACAAGCTATAAAAATTCTTGTCATGCTGAGGATGCTTAATATGACAGAGCTCGTGTATGATTACGTAGTCTATACAGTAGACTGGGTGTTTAATTAATTCAGGATTTAGCAAGATATTTCCTGATGCCGTAAAGCTGCCCCAACGTTTTTCCATACGGTACACTTTTAGCTCTTTAGGCTTATTGATCCCATATTTATTGGTCATACCCAAACAAACCTGAAGACGTTTCTGAAATTTCTCTACTGCCTTCTTCCTGTACCAATCATCTAATTGAGACTTAACGTGCCCTGAGTTTCCTTTCATTTTAGACTGGATAAAGAAGTAGCCCCTTTTAAGCTTTACCGATTCTGATTCTCCTTCATCTACACCAATAATCTTCAGTCGATACTGCTTACCTAAATACCGGTGGGTTTCACCGCTTATGTATTCAAACGTTATATCTTCAGTATCAAATCGGTTAAAGTGTTTGATCTGTTTTGATATCCAGCGCCTTCGATTACGGATTTTCTCATAAATTTTGCCCATTGAACTACCTTGAGGGGCAGTTACCCAAACTGTTTGATCAGGATATACAGAGATCTCTAATGTCTCCCGATCGGAGTAAATCAGATTAAACTGAATAGTGGTTGTCCCATATTCTATTTCATACACGTTATCGAGAGCTATAGGATTGCTTTGACTTGATAATTGTTTCTGCAATGCGTTCGATGACATCAAAATCACGTTTTAAATCTAATTTTCGAAATAACTCAATCATATAGTCTTCAATGGCTATGAACATTTTGTTCTTCACATCAGGATTGGTCTCCCAGTCCACAATGGTTAGATCTTCAATGGTCTCATTCAACTTTATACTCGCCGTTTTGTAGAGTTCATCACGCTTTTCCTCATCAATTGGCATGTAGGCATTAACAAAAAACTCATCCATCTCTGTTTTAATTGTATTATAGAAAGAACGTGCAACCGGACGTTCTTTCAGCTCATTTGGGGTTCCATCCCAAATGCCTTGCTGAACACCCTGTTTGATTTGTTTAACTTTTTCGAGGTACTCTTTCTCGGAGATACGATCATGCAAGAACTTTTGAATGGTTTCATCAATCATATCCGAGAACTTGCGAAACATGGCCGGATCTTCATCCATGCGCTCTTCAATAACCTTCTTGGTCTTGCTGGCAATCTCATCTGCCTTAGAAGCCTCCGAGCGTTTTTTCTGTCCGTCCTGCATTTCAAAAAAATCTTCGCTGAAAATATCTACCGGATCAACGATTTGCTCCATGCCTTCTGTGCCCACATAGGAATCTAACATTTTTTGAACCCGGTCTTCATACTCCCTGTGATCAATAGCTTCACCATAGCGAATGCGAACCGAACGCCGCAGGTTCTCAAAGAACTTCAGGTCTTTCTTGTACTTTTTGATCTCCGCTTCGTCGATATAATCAAACAATTTATCTGCCGAGAAAGCAGCCTGAAGGGTTCGGGCAAAGTTGGATAGCTTTTCGTAGAACTCATCGCGAAGATCATCATGGCGTAAATAGCGTTCTAAAGCTTCATTGTCCTCAGTATTCTCGCAGTCCTTAAATACATCCCAAAGGTCTTTATGCTGCTTAGGTAGCGAGTCAATTACCTCTTTAATGGGAGTGATTGTTCCTTGCAAATCTTCCTGTTCAAATCCGCTCAGGGCTGAATAGGTGTTTATAGCATCGGTTAAGGTGCCTAATATTCCCACATAGTCAATCACGTACCCGTAGTCTTTACCTTCAAAAAGACGGTTTACACGAGCAATAGCCTGAAGTAGATTATGCTCATCTAAATAGCGAGCCAAATACAGTACCGTATTGTTCGGGGCATCGAAGCCAGTAAGCAGTTTATAAACTACAATGAGCACCTCAACTTCCCGACTGTCTGACTTAAACAAGTTTACGAGGCTGGTTTCATACTCTTCCTTACTTCCAAAGCGGTCCATCATCTGCTTCCAGAAAATCTGCACTTCATCATTGGGATCGTCATATGTATCATCGTGACCTTCTCGGGTATCGGGAGGAGAAATCACCAACTCCGCATTGACTTGGCCTCGCTCTTTGAAATATCGGTAGTATCGAACGGCTGTTTTACGATCCGGAACAGCTATTTGGGCTTTGTACTTGGTGTTCTTCAGGTTTTTGAGGAAATGATCCGTGATATCTTTACTGATTTCCTCTATAACCAGCTGAGCCGTAAGCAGTTTGTTTAACGTTGAGTATCGGCGCTTATAGTCGGAAACCTGATCTTCCGACATATCTTCCATATCCTGTTCAAATTCACGATCCAGCTTCTCTTTCCAGCTATCTAACTTTGCAGCCCGACCTTCATAAATGATCGGAACGACGGCTTTATCCTTAACGGCCTGATCCATGGTATATGAATCAATAATGCCCCCAAACTTGGCCGCAGTGCTCTTCTCTTTCTTCATGAGAGGAGTACCCGTAAATCCGATGTAGCAGGCATTAGGTAAGATCTTTCTCATTTCTGCATGCATCATCCCGTATTGAGTGCGGTGCGACTCATCAATCAACACAAAGATATTGCGAGACTCATTGATCAGGTTCTTCTGATTGAGGGCTGCGTTAAACTTGTTGATGATCGTGGAGATGTTTTCGACCCCAGGATCTTTAATGAGCTCGGCAAGGTGTTTACCGGTTTTAGCTTGGGTGATATCCTTTCCACAGCTTTTGAATGTTTTTTTGAGCTGATCATCCAAATCTGTTCTATCGGTTACCAATATGATACGTTGGGAAGGGATATCATCAGCCACTGCTAAGTTTTTGGACATAAATACCATGGTGATGGACTTTCCACTTCCCTGCGTATGCCAAATAACCCCGCCTTTGCGAATATTTTCTTCGTCCGTTTGCCGTACCCGGTTCATCATGCGTTCTACCCCAAAGTACTGCTGATATCGGGCAATCTTACGGGTGTTGTTATCAAACACCGTAAAATTCCGCGTCAGTTCAAGCAGGCGTTCGGGCCGACATAAGCTATACAAGTTGAAATCCTGCTTGGTTGGCTGTCGCTTTTTCTCCTTCGATTTTGGCTTTTCGTAGTAATTCTCTCGCAGCCGGTTTATCCAGTTGGTATCGGTGTCAGGCTTGGCTATAAGCTCTTTTACGGTGGCTTTAATGTCCTCTTCTTCCCGCCATACCGACCAGAACTTCTTGCTGGTGTCGGTAGCTGCATAGGTGAGTTCATTTACGCTGGAAGCAATAAGCATTTGGGTAAAGTGAAAAAAGCCCGGAACTTCTCCTTTGTTCTGATTGCGAAGATGTTGGGAGACCGCCTCATCCAGTGCATTCTTTTTATCACGCCGCTTATTTTCAATAGCCACAAAAGGAATACCATTTACAAACAATACGATATCGACCCGGCGAATCTGCTTCTTTCCTTTGATTTCAAACTCATCGGTAACGTGAAACACGTTGTTTCCCGGGTTTTCCCAGTCCACATATTTGAACGGGAAGCTTTTCTTATCGCCCTTGACCACCTGCTCATAGCTTTTACCCAGCGTTAACAGATCATAAATTTTCTCATTGGTTTTAACCAATCCTTCATCCGGCTGCTGCTGAAGATCATAAGCCGCTCTGCTAATGGCTTGCTGTGGAAAGGGTAGTGTATCTCCTTTGTATTCTATTTTATTGATTCTGGATAGCTGATCCTCCAGTATATCTGTAAGCACGAATCGGGTTAGCAGACCATCTCGCATCTCAAGAGTCTTTTCCGGAGAGATATAGGTATAGCCCATCTGTTGTAGCAGTCGCAATGCTGGTAGTTGGGAGTCTTTGTCTTCTACATATGATGATTTACTCATGAATCAGTTCTTTTAGTTTCTGGAAATAAATCATCAGACTTCTTTAAATAGTATGAATCCTTGTTGGTAGTCTTTTTTTCCTGGCCCCATAACTCCTTAAGTGCCTGAAGCTCCTTATACCAATAATTCATACCAGCCACCCATGAATTCCAGATAATCGGATCTATTCTGCCTTTTCTATTCCAAAGCTTTTCTTCTGCACATAAGTTTAAGTAATCATGTAATGTGCTATATAGATCTGGTTTTTGTTTTTTTAAATATTCTAAGCTGATTTCTTGCTTACCGTTTTCAAGGGTTTTTATCTCGTGCAAATTATTGTTTAGCTCATCATACCAATCATTAAATCTCATCAACAACTTATGGTTGAATTCATCTTCTGCAAGTTGTTGTTGTTTTTTGGAATAAATGGTAGTTACTAATAAACCAGCACCTCCTAATACTAAGCCTTGGACAACAAATTTTACCACTTCTAATAATAATTCACTCATTTTTACCTACTACCCCAAACTTTCGCTGTTGATGCATCATAATACTTGACGTCTAAATTATATCGCTTAGAACGCTTGCTTTTTAGAACTTCCACTTTTTCTACAATTCGTTTATTTGCCGAATCATTGATATCACCATAAATTCCCACATAAATAGCTTTACACTTCCCCTCACTTATTCTTTTTGAAATATGTTCATCATTGTCAGAGAAAGAATAGCCATACGTATAAAAATTCGCACTTTTAACATTGGTATTGACAACAAAGGATCGATAAGCTTTATGCAAATAGGCAGAATGCATTATTTTGTCCAGCTTTTTGTCGGTTGTTCCTTCAGACACAAATAGTGGAAAAAACCCATTTTCAATAGAATATCTGGTCTGTTCAGTTAGTGCCACCCCTGTGTCTTTCCAGGTATATTTTCTTAAATCGCTTCCTTCATCGTAAAGGTGCAAAGCGCCATGGAGATAGTGTATATTTTGTTGGTGCGATTGAGTTTCACCCTGCCAAGTTACATTAGGTGCGAATAGAGCCTCCTGACTATCTTCTTCAAAACCAAGGAAGTCATGATTGAACCCATCATTAAATTTTAATTCAATCTTTTTTGGATCGTCTTCCTCTTCTTTATGCATGAAAGCCCAGTACAAAAGTAAATCGTAATTTAGCGTGTAAATGCTGCACCGATCACATAAATCTTCATTTAAGAAATGTGAAAGAAATTGACGACAATAATGAAATTCGTCATCATTTATGTCGTTGGACTTTGCAGGATGATTGTTTGCTACGGTATCTACTAAAAGATGCTTTAAGCTTAACGCATCCTCTTGAAGCATCTCAATGATTTGATCATCCCCGCCATAGATTGGTAAAACTTGTGCTGCTTTCTCAAGGGCATTAATTACTGTTTCGAAGTCATGGGTACTCATATCTTTAAATACTTCTTCAACATGCCCGCAACTCGAAAAGTCAGCCTGATTGTAAAGAGTGTCATACCTAAATATGTCCGGGCGACAGGCTATACTGAACCCATTACCCAAAATTAGATGTCTTTTCTGGCCGTTGGTTTCTTGAATTGCTTGATCAAATGATTTGAGTTGACTCATACAGCCTCCAAATTGTTCACCCTCACTGTACCCGTCAGCAACTGCTGCATCAATCCCTTCTTCTGTTTTTGATGCTTAACAAGCTTCATTTCTAGCAAATCAATTTCTCTATCAACAGCTTTCAGAAACGTTGAAATAGCACGTTGTTCTGCTAAACTTGGAACAGGTACTTTGATTTTTTTGAAATCCTTCCACCTCAAGCTACCCCTACGGTTTACTGTCCCATTTGTAAATATTTCAAATATTCGGCGGTAATTTTCCGTCTTTACGACTGCGAACAAATAGTCATTATCGATTCTTTTGGCATCAGCTTTGAACACGGTGTACATGGGACTTATAGCACCTTTTTCACACCAGTCATTATAGCCAATTGATCCCTCTTCAATATGATTGGTTGCGTAAGCAAACTCTCCATTTTTAACTGCTTTGTATTTAGATATATCTTTACTAAATACCTGTCTATCAAAATAATCTAACGAACTGACTAATCCCTCATGCTTTGTGCATGACATTACAGTGTAACCATCTGAGTGATCGCCAACTTTATCCTTTACTTGAGTAGCAACTTCTTGAATTCTTTTATATGCCCAGTCTTTGGGATAATCACCAAACCTTGTTTTTCTTTTATCATTAGTTTTCACAAACTCCGGAAATCGAACCTTGCCTGAAAGCAAGCGCTGCATCAGGCCTTTTTTGTACCGCTTCTTGGCTTCGATGAGCTTTTCTGTTTGAGAGATGGCTTCGTCCCATGATGATAAAATTGTAACTATATCATTTTGTTCTTTTTTAGGTGGAATTGGGAAATAAACTTGTTCTAAGTCTGATTGCCAGATATTTACTCTTACTGCACCCTACCCTTTACTAATTATTTGTCTCCTGACTGATTCCTCCTGAAATCCATAGGCGCCAAACTCAGGCAATAATTTATTATTCTTAGGTCTTCCCCTAATTACAAAACCACCAAATACGGCTTTTTTATCATCATCATCATATAGGGCAGTCATTCCTATTTCATCCCGTACCTCTGACGTTCTGTTGAACAGGACATCTCCACGTTGTAATAAGTTCTTTTCTATTTGTTTTTCAGAAATACTAACAGACCCAAGAATAATTTCATGACTAATGAATGTATTTCCAAAAACATCCATCACATTGACAAATTTTATTCCACTCCCATAAGCATTCTTCCCGGCATTAATCCCATTTTTAAACTCAAATAACTTACCCAGATTACTTAATTCCCATTCATTTGGAATCCATCCCAATTTTGTTTTTTTGTAGTCGGACTTGGTGTTGGTATTTCCTTCTGCTTCTGTCATTAGTTGTCGTTAAATGTTTTATGTAGTTCAAACATTAAATTCGTTGTTTGGAATACGATTCTCCGTGAGTCTTCCCAGCTCACCGGTTCACCTTCTTTTTGCCCACCATGTTCTTGTCGTTGTACCAGATCGGACATTGTACCCCAATAGGCTAACAGCGCTTCGAGGAACGGCTTTACTGTGTCTCCTTTTTCAGCTCCTTTAATTTCTATAAACTCTCGTAACCGCCTTACTGTAGATGGTTTTGGGGCTGATGAGGTCTTTCCAAATACATCTGTATATAGCCGGTCTGCAAATTCCTGCATTATTTCTCTGCAAAGATGGCCAATGGTAGTAAAATGTTCTTCCTTTTCTGCTGTCCAAAGTCTCTCTTCAGCCCCTTTTAACTTCCGATATGCAATGTGATATTGTTTTCTAAAATCTTCAAACTCAAGATAGCGGAAGGTTTGTTGCTCAATTCTTTCAACCGGTTTACCCTGTTGTTTCATAAGCCATTCATAGTATTTGAAACCAATGGGTAAAATTGTGTACCGTTTACTTCCACTACTGCCATAATCCATACTTAGTAAACCTGCATATGCCAATGCACCCGGATCACCGTGAGCATATCCTTTAATCTCTCCTTTAGGCATTATTAAACAAGTTCCGTCAAAAGAGTTTGCTTCAATCATCGGGTTCATGTTTTCACGGAGTACACTCCGAATCATTTCAACCATTTTTATAAACAGGTCTTGCTGTTCAGGTTCCAGTATGATTTGGTCGAAATTCATTCTTTATGGTTTAAATTTTCAATTTCATCTATAATGGTATTTACATGGTCTAATCCATAAAGAAGCGCCTGTTCGTTTATTTTCATCCAGTTGAACAGTTCCAAAACCAGGCTGTAATGCTGGCTTGCATAGGTTGTGTCAATTTCCGCATGTCCAAGTCTGAAACATACAGCTTCATGGTGGGCGATTCGATTTCTCAGATTGTTGATTTTCTCAAGTTGCCGGAATACATATTTATGATCATAATGTACTGACGGGGTACTTTTGGGTTTTCCCGGAAACATTTTTAACAGCTTTTTGCCGGCAGCACTAAACTGTGGACTTGCATAAAGATACCTCCAGAAGCCAAAATCCATCTCTGCGACCAATTTTGGATGAGTGTAATCCCTTCCGAGCCTCCTGTACTTCCTGCGAATAATTTTAGCAGTATTACGGCATTTTTTGTCAGAAAAAAATCCATTTTTCGAAATAGAATCTTTCAACCACTCATCGCCATGTTCCTTTGTATAGAGTTTATCAATTGCATTTCTCAGAGCCACCTCGAAGCAACTGATAATTGTAAACAACTCCTGGGATAAACTGAGATTTCTGCGATACAACGTCATAGCCTTCCTTGTATCGTTTCTAACGGCTGTCAGATAACGATTCATTCGGGGCTTAGACATTATTCTTTCAAACTCAGAGTATTTCATACCGTCTTGAAGTTCAATTTATTTACAAATATTGTGCATATTTCATCAAATTATTTGTATATTTGAGTTACATTATTCCCGGTAGCCCCTGGCTCAAGCCAAGCTATCGGGTTTTCGTGTTTTAGGGAGTTGGTGTTTTCCTTAAATTCAGTTGTCAAGCATTCCTTTACAACTCCTTCTGTCTGAACAGTCAAGTATTCTGTTGCCTCTTCATCAAGTATCGCTTCATAAACTGCTTCAACATCGGGAGTGTTATAGATCAAAAACTCCCCATAGCGCTCATCCTGTAGGTCACTCATATTGCTAAGCCCCTAACTCTTTCAAATACTCGTTCATTTTTTCTCGTACATCTGTCAATTCTCCTTCAAGATCTTCGATCTCACTTTGCACAGCAGCGATATCCACCTCCGGCTCCGGCTCAAACGTATCTACATAGCGGGGGATGTTGAGGTTGTAATCGTTCTCTTCCAATTCAGCAGGTGAGGCGATGTAGGAGTATTTATCCTTCTCTTCAAAAGCCTCAAAGGTGGCAACGATCTTGTCTATGTCCACGTCCCGAAGTTTATTCTGCCGGGTACCTTTTTCAAAGCCTTTGCTGGCATCTATGAAGAGTATGTCATCTCGTTCTTTTGCTTTGTTAATGATCATAATGGCTGCCGGTATGCCTGTACCAAAGAAGAGGTTTTCCGGTAAGCCAACAACCGCTTCCACTAAATTCTCTTTAATCAATGCTTCCCGAATACGTCCTTCAGCCCCGCTGCGGAACAGCACTCCATGTGGAACTATCACCCCAACTTTTCCACTCTTTTCTTTGGCCGTTTCAATCATGTGCTGAATAAAGGCGTAATCGGCTCGGCTTTTAGGTGGTATCCCCCTGTGGTATCGGTTATAAGGATCATCTTTGGCCTCTTCCTTACCCCATTTATCCAAACTGAACGGAGGATTAGCCACAACAATATCAAAGGTCATGAGCTCATCATTCTCCACCAGATCCGGGCTGTTCAGCGTATCACACCAGCGGATATCGGCGGCATCCATTCCGTGCAAAAACATATTCATCTTACACAGCGCCCAGGTACTGCCATTACTTTCCTGTCCATAGATGCGATAGTCTCTGCCGTCCACTTCCTCAGCTACGGTAATGGACAGAGAGCCCGAACCAATCGCCGGGTCACAGATCCGGTCGCCCGGTTGAGGATTCAGTAGTTTAGCCAATAGCTGGGATACCTCATGTGGTGTGTAAAACTCACCACCCTTTTTACCGGCATCCGAAGCAAAACGTTCAATCAGGTACATGTACCCATTGCCAATTATGTCTTCCGTACCAATCACGGAAGGGCGGAAGTTAAGCTCCGGTTTATGAAAATCGTTGATAAGGTTTTTCAGCCTTCGGTTACGATCCTTGGTCTTCCCAAGATTCCCCTCAGAATTGAAATCCACATTCCGGAAAACGCCTTCAAGCTTCTCGTAATTGGCCTCTTCAATCTTTTCCAAAACCTTGTTAATGCGATCTCCAAGATCCTCTGCATTCTGGTTCTCCACCAGGTAATCAAAAGAGCAGTTCTCTGGTAGCACAAACCGTTCTCGCTTCATTCGCCTTTTAATGAGCTCTGCATCATCTCCGTACTCTTTTTTGTAGGCTTCATAGCGGTCTTTCCATACATCACTCAAATATTTGAGGAAAAGAAACACCAGGATATAATTCTTGTATTCAGATGGGTCAACCGTACCACGAAAGGTATCGCAGGCCAACCATAATGCGTTATTTATTTCTTGCTGCGAAGGTTTGTAGTTTGACATCTATGTAAATCTAAATTTTGTTAGTTCCTTGTTCTGTTTATCTATCCTTTTGGAGGGTAGGGATCTTTACCATAGGAATTTGCATCTCGAACCTGCCCCTTGCGATTTTTTATATATAGTTCTGTTTTATCTTGCTTAGCTCTTTTTTTCCCATAATCAATCGCATCGCTTTGTTTATCGAAATTCTTGGAAGCTTTACTGTTACCGTGCTGTTTTACTTTCCACTTATCGCCATTAGGTGCTACATCAAATGATGGTTTCTTCTTACTCATAAATTGGTATTACTTAGTATTTTGTTTTCCAGTTTTCTACCTGCATTTCAAGCAGGTAATCTATTAAATTCTCTTTCTTCGTTGCAATTTCGTTATGCAAGCGAATTTCCTTCTGCTTTAGCTCATCAGTTTGTGTTATGATTTTTTGCCTTTGTAGCGAAGGCAAATATATATCCAAATCCTCCAAGGCTGATCGCGACAAATTGGGTATCCCGGTTCCTGCTGCTACCGTTTTTAAATAGTATTGAGTTCTTTTTGAATTCAAGAACCACTCTAAATAGCCAGGTAACACCTGACTGTTCTTGCATCTCAAAATCAAAAAGCTATTTACAGGAACTACTTCACCGAAATTCTCTGAGATCAAAAAAGCATTCAAATTATTACCTTTGCTCACCATAATTAAATCCCCTTTATGCAAGAAATAACGGTCGCTGCGTGGGTTAAAATCAGATATTAATGACAAGCTCTCCCAGTTAATCCCTTTTACAGAATCCACATCACTCATCTGAATTACCTTTACTCCCCCGTCAGGTTCGTGTTTTATCTTTGACCTGAAGGAGTATCCGGTTGAAATATCTACAATATCGCTTAATTTCATATATTTTATACTCGAAACACTTACTGCGCCTAATTTAATGAAATCAAGAACTCTTTGCCAAGTATTATTTATGCAGTATTACCTTACTGCACTTTGTATAGTCGCAAGTCTGCTGGATTCAGTGTTATAAGAATTGCTAAACAGTCAAACTGAAATACTGTTTAATTTCAAAACAAACTCGTCTGGTCTTGATCCTTCCCACGGGTGGGACGCGACTTTTGGCTCCTGGATGGCGTCTCAACTGTATGGGCTGCTTGATGAGAGATCAGCATCTCTTTGGAGAACGACCGGCCGTACATTCGTTTGGCGATACCCTGCAGTGCTTTCTCACCGGCTGGGGCGATCATCAAAAATCCATGTTCGTCCTCTTTAATGAACCCAAACTGCTTGATGTCGTTGATAATCAGGTAGGCAAGTTTAGGCAGGGTTCCGATATTTTTCTCTACAAACTCACGGTGTGGTGGCTCCTTACGGTTAGAATAGACAAGGCCAAGGGCATTCATTTCGGCTTCTGTTAACGGGTAACCGCCAGAGTTTTTTGTAAGGAGAGAATCCCAGGCGTCCTGGCTGTAAAAAAGGCCGAACCACGATTTTGCCTCTCTCAGCAATTCTTTAGTAATCGCGCATGCAACGTAACTACCTGCCCTTGCCTTCAATATCTCTCCGCGTTCGCGGTAGAGGTTCACGAGTGTGGCAAGGTCAAGCTCCTGCAGATTAGGCGGATAGCTAAATATGTGATCCGATTTCTTTTCCATCGTAACTCCACAAATATACAGGTTTATGGATCAAAGAGCCGCTGTTACGTTAACTTGCGTGCTCCCTATTTCTTACCTTTCTCATCGATAACCCGAACCGCATCTGCCATCGTCACTTTTTCGGGCTCCATATCGTTGGGAAGCGACACATTTTTCTTGCCGTATTTCAGGTAGGGGCCATACCGGCCGGTCATCACCTTAATCGGTTGATCCGTTTCAGGGTGTTTTCCAAGGTCAGCAATCGCGTTACTTCCGCGGCCTTTTCCTTTCCTCTCTTTAAGGAGCTCAATAGCGCGATCGAGGCCAATCTCGAGCACATGATCGGTCTTTTTAAGCGACTTAAACGTACCGTCATGCAGAACAAACGGTCCGTACCGTCCCACGCCGGCTTTTACGACTTTACCGGTTTCTGGGTGATCACCCAGAGGCCGCGGCAGCTCAAGCAGTTTCAACGCAAGTTCACGATCCACATCTTCGGGTTTCATCCCTTTCAGCAGTGACACACGTTTCGGTTTCTTATTCTCATCTGAAACCTCTCCGCGCTGCACATACGGTCCGTAACGGCCGGTCAGCACATAAATATCTTCATCGGTTTCGGGATCTTTTCCAAGAGATTTCGGACCTTCTTTTTCTGCTTTAAGCAGCTCCTTCAATTTCTCAGGAGAGATATCTGCCGGATCCATATCGTTGGGCAGGGATGTCGTAATCTCTTCGCCATCTGATTCAGATCTTACATAAGGACCAAACCGACCAACAAACACATTCATGCCGTTGAGGTTCTCAAGCGGAAGATCGAGCATCCTCGCTTTTTGAGCATCAATTTTATCTTCCCGCGTATCCACTTTGTTTTTAAGCCCTTCGTCACCGTGGTAGTATTCGGTAAGATACTTCAAAGGATCAAATTCGCCCTTCGCAATCAAATCAAGTTTCTCCTCCAGTTTAGAGGTGAAGTCGCTGTTAACGAGTTCAGGAAAATGCTCTTCCAGCAGGCCCGTTACGGCAAAGGCGGTAAACGTTGGTATCAGCGTTTTCCCATCACTTTTTGCATAGCCGCGATCCTGAATGGTGCTGATAATTGACGCGTAGGTACTCGGCCGTCCAACACCGCGTTTTTCAAGTTCTTTAACAAGCGTAGCTTCAGTAAATCGCGCCGGCGGTTTCGTTTCATGGCTGATGGATTCCAGGCCGTGCATATCTATCGACTCGCCCTCTTCCATTGCAGGCAGAAAGTTCTCCTGATTTTCCAGTGCCGCTTCTGGATCATCACTTCCTTCCACATAGGCGCGGTAGAAACCCGGGAACAGGATTTTTTTACCGCTTGTCCTGAAGTCTGCTCTGGTATCGCCGTGCTCGGCAGTTATCGTCACGTTGGTAAATTCCAGCCGTGCTTCTGCCATCTGTGTGGCAATGGTTCGTTTCCATATCAAATCGTACAGCTTGAATTCGCGTCCGCTCAATTTAGCTTTTTCCGGTTTGACGAAACTGGAGCCCGCCGGACGAATCGCCTCGTGAGCTTCCTGGGCGCCTTTCGATTTCTTTCCAAAGTTTCGAACGCGCTCAAACAAATACTCTTTACCATACTCATCTTCAACGGCGGTACGAGCGGCATTGATTGCCTGTCCCGACAGGTTCGCTGAATCAGTTCTCATATAAGTGATGAGTCCGCGCTCATACAGTTTCTGCGCGATACTCATGGTATCCCGGGCAGAAAACCCAAGCTTTCGGTTAGCTTCCTGTTGCAGGGTTGATGTGATAAATGCAGGCGACGGATTTCGCTTCTGCTCCTTCACATCTACATTGCTTACCGTCCAGTTCGCTTCATGAAGCTCATCGCGGAGTTTGGCCGCTTTCTCTTCATCCAGCAGTACAACACTTTTCGGCTTTTTCAGCTTTCCGGTATTCTCATCAAAATCTTTTCCGCTGGCAAGCCGCTTGTCATTCAGATGTGAGAGATCAGCATTGAATTTCGCCTTATCTTTTAGTTTTGAAAGCTCTGCCTTCAGATCGTAGTAAGTACCACTTTTGAAACGCATGCGTTCTCGCTCGCGGGCTACCAGAAATTCAACGGCAACAGACTGCACGCGTCCGGCCGACAACCCCGGTGAAATCTTTTTCCAAAGCAGTGGTGATATAGTATAGCCTGCAAGCCTGTCCAGAATTCTGCGGGTCTCCTGGGCATGCACAAGGTTCATGTCTATATCTCGAAAATTTTCCAGCGCATTCTGAATGGCCTCTTTTGTAATCTCACGAAACACCATTCTCTTAACCGGTATTTTTGGCTTTAAAAGTTCTACCAAGTGCCAGCTAATAGCTTCTCCCTCACGGTCTTCATCAGTTGCGAGAATCAGCTCATCCGAATCCTTCAGCGCTTTTTTCAAACGTGTTACAATTTTCTTTTTGCTTGATGGGGTGACGTACAGAGGCTCAAAATCCTTATCCACGTTAATCCCGAGATTCGACCATGACTCCTTTTTATACTTCTTGGGAATCTCTTTGGCTGAAGATGGTAAATCCCGAATATGCCCCATCGACGAGTCCACGGTATATCCTTTCGGAAGGTACTTCTTGATTGTTTTTGTTTTTGTCGGGGACTCAACTATTACTAAGGTTTTCATAAGATTGTTTTATAATAATTCTACAAGCTCTTTCAGTTCATCAGCGTGAGCTTTTGTATTCACTTTCTCGATAATACCGACCACCCTGCCATCTGTATCAATGATGTAAGCCGAGCGGGTAGGAGCGTCGAATGTTTTTCCATACATCTTCTTCTCAACAATGGAATCTGTAGCCTCGGCAAACTTGAAATCCGGATCAGACGCAAGCGTATAGCTTATTCCAAGCTTTTCCGCGTAGTTCTTGTGCGACCCGCAGGTATCTTTGCTGAGTGCCACCAGATTATAACCTTTTTCATCAAACCAGCCGGCTTCATCAGCAAGGCTCCGATTTTGTTTATCACAGCCACCCGTATTGTTTCTCATATAGACAGAAACAATTGTCGGGCGGTCGAGCAGGTCGTCAAATGACACTTCTTTCTCTTCGCCGTCCTGCACGACTTTCAGTGTAAAATCCGTGTTTATTTTTTCGCCGATCTCTATCATAAGGATTCTTTTAAAGTTTGTACGGAGAATGAATTAACCCAGTTTGCAGCCAATTTCGTTCTGTGACCATTCAAGCAGTATAGTATAATCATTCTCGCAATGCTTGAGCAACAAATGATTTGTTTCTGTTTCGTTAGATCAAATGAGGATACTTTATTAAAAATTTCGCTACCCCTGCCAGTACAATGGAATGATGCACAACGCCCTCATCAACCAGAGACAGAAACTCCTTTATTGGAAGAGAATGTACTTTAATGTCCTCGTGTCCGTCCGTTTGCTGTGGTGATGTTTTTTTACAATCTCTTGCCAGATAAATGTGCGTAAAATTCGACAGTATTGCCGGGTTCGAACTCGCTTTCCCAAGAAGCTCCCAGCTGTCCGACTCGAAGCCTGTCTCCTCCAGAAGTTCACGTTTGGCTGCCTCGAGAGGTTTCTCTCCCGCATCAACCATTCCCCCCGGAATCTCCAGTGTCGTTTCATCGATACCGTGCCTGTACTGTTCTACCAGGGCTACCTCATTATTATCCGTAAGTGCAATCACGTTGATCCACTCCGGGGCATTCAGGACATAAAATTTAGCTGCATCTGAACCATCGTCAGGCAGCACTTCTTTTTCCTGAAGAGAAAAAATGGGAGTTCCATAGACTTTCTTATCTTTAGTGATGGTCCACTTTGGCTTGGTAAATTTGAACATAATAGATTTTTAAGACTGCGCATGAAAAAAAGGATAGAATTTACAAAAGATGCATTCAGTAATGAAGAAGAACTCATAAAACTGATTGAAGAGGCCTGCGACATGATGGAGCAGATTTATGAGGAAGGAGATTACCCAAAAGTTACGGTAAAGCGAACATGGTCGGAGCACAACCCGATCATAACCGGCGAATTGGCTGTACCAAGCGCCTATCGCTGGTACCTGACGCGTGAGCTCAAAAGGCTGGCTGAAAAAGGAGCCGAAATAAAAATATTCCCGTCCCGCCCGCGGCTCCAGCCCAATGACCCCACAATTTTTGATAATGCCGATGAAGATGAATGGGATATCACCCAAAAAAAACTCTTCCTCTTTAGCCCGGAGCGCATCGACATCTCTCTCGACCGCCTGAGGCACTATACCGGAACCAAACCCAGCGATTTTCAACGGTATATCCTGTTCACAAACTACGATATGCATGTGGAGGTATTTAAGGATCTTTTCCCTGATTGCATTGAGCCGGAACATGCGGTTCAGATGCCGGCTTATCATCACAAAATGCCCGATAACAAAGGATTTAGCCTCGTCAATATCGGCGTGGGACCTTCAAACGCGAAAACCATTTCCGACCATGTAGCCGTCCTCCGATCTGATGCCATGGTAATGGTGGGACACTGCGGCGGACTTCGAAACCACCAGGATATTGGGGATTTTGTTCTGGCGACCGGGTTTATGCGGGAAGACGGCATTCTCGATAACATCCTGCCCCTGAACATCCCCATCACGCCAAACCACCTGCTGAATGTTTACCTGAAAGATCAGCTCGATCAGCGTGAACGCAACTACCGGCTTGGCACGGTGTATACTACCGCCAACCGGAACTGGGAGTTTATTAAGCGCCGGACAGTAGAGCAGATTCACGTTAGCCGGAGCGTCGCTATTGATATGGAATCAGCCACGGTAGCAACTAACGGGTATCGTTACCGGATTCCATTCGCCACGCTTCTTTGCGTGAGCGACAAGCCTCTTCACGGCAAGCCCAAGCTCAGCGGTGCGGCCCAGACGTTTTATCAGAACTCCAAGAACATGCATCTTAAAATAGTCATCGATGCGATTAATTTGAGCAAACAGATGTATCCCGAGGGATTGCCGAATGCAAGTATACGTGCCATCAACGAGCCGTTGATGGGCGGGTCGTGACTGTTGATGTGACGAGCGCTGTATATTAAATTTCCACTGACTGAGAAACCTGCAATCGCGAATCGCATATCGAACATCTTACAAATCGAATATCAATACAGCACATTACTACTTCCGGGTAGCTCCGTTAAGTAATTTGCGATGTATA
>Ga0307966_1000530_pt1 | contig 31754 bp, 24 predicted proteins | sample OrgLakmetagen646_FD_203141 | JGI IMG/M metagenome (GOLD analysis project Ga0307966, IMG submission 203141) | Saline water microbial communities from Organic Lake, Antarctica - #646 | ecosystem: Environmental > Aquatic > Non-marine Saline and Alkaline > Saline | place: Antarctica: Organic Lake... | reverse complement strand
GGCCCCTTGCATACCGAAGATGCCGATAGCGCCTTTCAGTGTATGCGCTAAGAAGTAGCTTTGCTTGTAGTCTAGCTCTTTAAGAGCCTGCTGCAAATTTGCGATGTCCCGAGGTAGGTTGTCCAGAAATACTTTAGCAACCTCTGTCAGATCCTCCCGGTCATCATGGGTCAAGCTATTCAGATGATTCACGAAATCGAAGTTTTCACTACTTTGATTTGAACCTTTGCTATGTTTAGCCGCAAGACGGAGCACTTCAAGGAGACGTTGGCGGCGAAAAGGTTTGGCGATGTAGTTATCCATGCCTGCCGCCAAGCAAGCATCCTCATCCCCTTTCATCGCATGCGCAGTCATCGCTACAATATAATGGGGTGGCTGGCCGCTCTGTTTTTCAAATTTCCGGATGTCGGCTGTTGTTTCGTAGCCATCCTTGCCCGGCATTTGAATATCCATAAGTATGCAGTCGAACCGCTTCTCTCGAACCGCTTCAAGTGCATAGAGACTGTCTTCTGCGAGAGTCACCTCATGGCCCATTTTAACTAGCCTCTGCTTGGCGACGATTTGATTCACCGGATTATCCTCTACCAGTAACACATCGAGACCCGGCATAGGCTCCCCAGCCGTATCCTCCTGCTCCGACTGCTTGTCTCCGGTGTAACCCAATTCAAAAATTTCGAGGATGACCTCCAACAGCGTATTGCGCTTAACGGGCTTAGAGAGTGCACGAGCGACGCCAAGTTCTTCAGCACGCTGAGCTTCGCCTCGATCAATAGATGACGAGAGCAGAATCAAACGACTCGATTTGAGGTCTGTTCTTGATTTAATTAAGCTCGCAACATCGAGTCCGCTCAATCCGGGCATTTGCTGATCCAGAAGGACCAGCTCGAAGCGATCGCCCTCCTCAACAGCTTTCTCCAAAGCTGAAATCGCACTTCTACCATCACTGGTGATCGCATATCGGGAACCCCAGCCCGCACACATCTGGCTGTAAATATCTCTATTTGTCTTGTTGTCGTCAACGATCAGGACCCGCAGCCCGGCCAGTTCCGGATTGAAAGGCACGGCCTCTGCCCCATGATAAGAAGATCGCTTGAATGTCAGCTCAACGGTAAATACTGAGCCCTCTCCCGGGTTACTATCCAGAGTAATTCGCCCCCCCATTAGCTCAATTAACTCCCGGCTGATTGATAGCCCCAGGCCGGTGCCTCCATACTTTCGGGTGGTTGACATATCACCTTGGGTGAAACTCTCGAAAATGGCTGCCTGCCGATGTTCTGCGATACCAATTCCAGTGTCGCTCACGATCAATCGAACCTTCGCGTAGCTCTTAGTTATTTTTTGCGTCTCAGCCCGTATCACGATTTCGCCCACCTCAGTGAATTTCACTGCATTACTCACCAAATTGTTCAGTATTTGTTTTAATCGGGTCGGATCACCCATCAAATATTCCGGAAGCTCCTCATCGTAAGCTGTAATGAGTTCAATGCCTTTCTGACGGGTCTGCTGCGCAAAACTGTCAGCCACATTCTCCAAAAGTGCGCGGGGCACAAAGTTTAGCTGCTCTAAATTCAGCTGACCCGCCTCTATCTTCGAAAAGTCGAGGACATCGCTGACCAATGACAAAAGTGTGTTTCCGCACTCAAGCACTGTATTGATATAACTGCGCTGCTCGCTGTCGAGGTGTGTCTCTTCGCACAATTCAGAAGCACCGATGATGCCATTAATCGGGGTGCGTATCTCGTGGCTCATTGCAGCAAGGAACTCGCCCTTCGCCCGGCTGGCGGCACGGGCCTGAACAATCGCATGGCGCAAGTCCTCCTCTGTTCGCTTTAACTCACTGATATCACGCGACACGCTTAGGGTGCCGATTATCTCGCCATCTCCGTTGCGCACTGGCAAGATGGACAATTGCAACCAATGCTTCAGACCGCTGTTGAGGGCTACATTGTTGACCTCGTTAACCACGGCTTTTCCTGATTCAAGCAATTCGCGGTCAAGCCCGGCAAACCATGCCGCACTTTCCTCTGAAACAAAGTCAGCGATCGTGTTATCTGCTTGGGGGATCTTGCTACCGTCAGAGACCGCCTCATGGAAGGCTTTATTCGTTAGAATAAAGTGACCTGAAGTATCGCGGAAGTAGATATACTCCAAAGTATTATCCAATAAAACACGGAGCATATTTAGCTCACTGCGGCTACTACGGCGCACCTCTTCTTGAACCTTCGGATGCTCTAGCGTGTAGAGCCAAACCTTTGTTGCCTCTTTTTCGTCGCGCTGCAGCATCACATCGACCGAGGCAATCCCCATCCGGTTTTTTTCCGGGTATAACCGCTCTGTTAATGCTTGGCCAGCCTCCAACTTTTCAAATAGAAGGCTGACGCTAACACCGCTCTGGGCATGGAAAAGTAGATCTAAATGCGTGCCGGCTGCGCAATCATAGAGTTCTTCCATATGGGCATTCGCAGAAAGCACATGTCCATCACTAACGTCAATGAGTGCAACACCCCATGGGAACGCATCGGGTAAATTAATTGGAGATTGATCTGTGGGCCGAATGGACAAAACGATGTAGGGATAGAACAGATAATTTTTTAGTCAAACGAGCAAAAGTTCAGTCTTTAAGAAAATTCCGGATTTCCTGCCAAACGCGGAGTCCACCATCTTCCAGGATGTAGTGACCGCAATCCTGATAATAATGTTTTTCTGCATCTGGAAATATCTCCTGCCAACGACTGTAAAAATGGTCATTGAAGCAGAAATCCCTCCCACCCCAAACCAGGCGGACCGGCTTTCCGCGTAAGGCCTCCAGGCCTTCTTCCACCTTTGTGAGCTCCGCGAATGAAGGGTGCAATGGTCTGAGGGGAATATCTTTCACAAAATTCCAAACCGCGACGCGCTTCGACCAGCTCCTGTAAGGCCAGAGAAAACCACGGCGAACAATTTTAGAGAGAGGACGCACCACCGACATATTTGCTGCCGGGCCAGCAAAGCCATTCAAACCCCGTATCAAAAGTGGCCCGAGGATCGGCACCTTCACCAACGCAATTCGCAAAGGGATGTGCTTCGAGTGATAAGCCGCAGTATTGAGCAGTAGGAGCTTCTCGAGCGCCTCAGGCCTGCGGCCGGCAAGACCACAACCAATTGCACCACCCCAGTCATGCACCACCAAGCTGAAATTCGAAATCCCCAGGTGGTCGACAAGGCGCTCCACGTCGTCAATGCGCCGCTTCAATGTATAGTCATAATCCTGCGGCTGATCCGAGAGCCCACAACCAACGTGGTCAGGCACGATGCAGCGAAAGCCCGCTGTGACCAACTCGTTGATCAAGTTGCGGTAGTAAAACGACCAGGTTGGATTGCCATGCAGCATCAACACGACCGGCCCGCTGCCTTCATCGAGATAGTGCATCGCGACTCCCTCCGGCTGCAGAAAGACATTCCCGGCAAAAGGATATTCCAGCCGCACTTCCGGCGGCAGTTGACTGGCTCTTGACTGCGTCATGACTTGGGCCACTCCAGAGCCATCATTATACTACTCAAACCACTGCCAATGCCGAGTAAAGCGGCCTTCTGGCCGGGCGCATAAGCTCCCGCGTCAATGGCATAAGCCAGAGTAATCGGGCAGGACACCGAACCCACATTGCCCAACGATTCGAAGGTGGTGAAATCCTTCGCGAGGTTCAACCCGAGCGCCCCGAAGAGTTCGCGCGTGTGCGCCTTGCCCACTTGGTGTGTGATCACACGATCAGGCGACTCAGCCGACCAGCCGGCCACCTCCGTAAAGCGCTCCCAGTTGCGCTTGGCCACATTGATACCGGCGACCAGCAACTCTTCCGAATCTGTTAACATCTCCAGCACGTCGCCCGAGCTATCCCCCTGGCAAAGTTGGTTCGCCGAGGTATCCGTCTCCACCGCCGCAGCTCGCAGTTGGATACTGGATACCGGCGCTAGATCCTTGCGGCACAGCACAGCCGACACCGCACCCGCGCCGATCGTCAAATTAGCAAAATAGGGTTTGATCGTCTTGCGCGTCAGCTCCGGGTTATGAAGCTGCCGGATCGTGTTCTCCACAAGCGGCCGGCCATCCTCACCCGAACAAATCAACGCCCGCTCAATCTGCCCACTCTCAATCATACTGCCTGCCACGACCATCGCATTTAAAAAACCAAGGCAAGCGTTCGACACATCGAAGATCTGTGTGTGACCCGGCAGGCCGAGCAAGCCATGCACGTAAGCCGCTGTCGCCGGCTCTAGCCGATCCCGACAGACCGCTGAGTGGATTAACAAGTCGATCTCGCTGCGATCGAACGCGGACTTCGCCAACGCAGCCTCCCCCGCCTTCGCCGACGCCTCGGAAGGCGCTGTGCCCTTCGGCCAAAAGCGTCGCTCACGGATGCCCGTCATCAACTCCAGCCGCCCTTCTGGCAACTTTAAGCGCTGATACACCTCTGCGAGCTTAGCCTCGACATCCGCAGACGACCAAACCTCCTCCGGGAGGGCGTAGGCGATAGACTCGATAGCGACTTGTGTGAACTTCATAGTGAGATAGAGACAGGAAACCCCGCCCCTGTCACGAAATCAAGCCACGATGCGCCACAAATCAAGCGGACTGACCATCTCCTTCTTTGTCCGGCTCTGTACCGCATGCGTAGAGCGCGGTCATCTCTATATCATACCGCCTCGAAAAAGGGTTGATCTGTATGATGGGAGGGTCAGTTCACACCTACACAAGGTTTAACCCTTCGGAGAGGGCAGCTTCGACCTACTTTAGAGCACCTCTTTCGGCTCTTCGGGCGGGGGTGGCTTGCCCTCAAGCGCATTGATACGGAGTTCGCGGGCTTTCAGGTCTTCGGTCATTTGCTCGAGGCGGCACTCCTCCTCCTGCTGTTGCATGCTCTTATCCAGCAGGGTGTTTTCGCTGTTTTCGATAAATTGCTCGCGATCTTTCAATTCGATTTTTTGCTCCTTCAAACTCTCCTGTTGCCGGGCGACCTCATCACGCAGGCGTTCAAGCGCTTCAAGTTCTTCCGCGCTCCCGATCGTGCTGGCCGAAGTCTTTAAATCCAACCGGGCTTCACGCGCCTCCAACAGTTCCTCTCTGGCGTAGAGCAGTGCTTCAGACTCCCACAAATTGCGCTCGCGCTCGAGTAGCCGGACCTCTCTCTCCTGCACATTCTGTTCGCGCTCGAAAAGCGAGCTTTCGAGATCCCTCAAACTCTTTTCGAGGGCACCAATACTGAACTCATGCGACGGGTCGAACTCAGAACCTACACCGGGATGAGCTCTTTTGACAAAATCGTTAATTCGCTGCCTTGCCTCGATTGAACTACGGGCGGACCGTTCGCGCTCGGTATGGAGGACCAGACGACGGTGCGGCTTTCGCTCTGGAGGCGGCAACTTACTGAGGTCGGTTTCTTCGGTTAATACAGGTCGGTTTCGCATTGTAATTTTCCTTTCTTAATTGCGCCTAAAGAGCCAGGCAAAGAAGCCACGGCGGCGGGACGGCATTTGGGTAGAGTTGCAATCAGACTGCGAGCTTCCACTCAGGGTGCGCTCAAGTCGCATCAACCATATGCTGGCATTCGACTGCGTATCCAGATCGACGAGAAGCACGCGCTTACCCATCTGCGCCAAACTCGCGGCAGTGTTAACAATCAGAGAGGTTTTTCCGACGCCTCCCTTATAATTAATGAAACAGATTTTTCTTGGCATCTTTTTGGGGCTAATTGATAAATCGCTTGTAGACCAAGAAGAACCATCACAGCCCCTTATAACAACCAGAAGAAGCACTTCACTGACTCTTTAATGGTTTATTTACGAAGTTCGTAATTTATTTGTAAATAGCCAGTTACCACCCAGTAAAAGCTACTCAGGCCTCATGGCTAGCTTCACGACTTCTTTATCAAAGTAGTTTCGGTCCATCCCGGCGTTGACGACAATGCCTTGACCGTTGATGCCACTGGAAGCCGGGCTGAGTAAGAAGACGGCGGTGTTCGCCACTTCCTGAGTGGTCAGATTCTGTTTACGGAACGTCAGCTTCTCGGCGTAGAGATAACTTTCAAGGTAGCCGGGGATGCCGGCGGAAGCGCTGGTCTTGAGCGGGCCTGCGTTGACCGTGTTAAAACGCACGCGCGTATCTGCCCCGAAGGACTTCGCCAAGTTGTAAGAGCAGGTCTCCAGCGCAGCTTTGATCGGGGCCATGTAGCCGTAGTTCTCGGCTGTCACATCAGTCGATGAGACACCGATCGAGACGACGGACGCGTCATCCTTGAGAATGGGCTTGAAGGCATTGGCCACTTCGACGAGCGAGAAAGCGGATATGGACGTGGCCTGTAAAAAGTCTTTGCGAACCGTCTCGTGGAAAGGTTTGAAGCCTTCGGAGTAGTTCGCAAAAGCGATCGAGTGCACAATCCCGTCGAGCGAGCCGTAGTCGGCCTTCACCTCTTCGGCGAGCGCGGTGATTTGCTCAGGGAATTCAACGTCGCAGATATAGGCCTTCCTGTCGCCGAGGAGCTTTTGCAGGCTCTCCAGTCGCTGCGGCGAGCGCACGCTGTGGATGACCTCGGCACCTGCTTCTTCGAGCGCCTTTGTTGTGGCCCACGCCACACTCTTGCGATTTGCCACACCCATCACGAGGTAGCGTTTATTTTCTAAATTCAGGAAACTCATGTTTGAATAATTAAACCGTTAATTTACGTCCATTTACATTAATGAATGAATGACAAGTGCGGAGGCTAAGATAATGTTTTACTCAGGTTGTGTTCAAGCACGCCAAGATTAAATTGATACACCCGAGGTTTGAAAAAATTAACGTTAATTTACGTAAATTAACGGTTCAAACAATCTACTCTTCAATCATTGCTAGTGCGAAATCGATGGTCAAAGCGGGCTTACCGCCTTTGAGGACTTTACCCTTCATAAAGAAGAATTTGCTGACTGTTTCCTTCATGGTGACGTCAATCGTGATCTCATCGCCGGGCTTAACCATCTGCTTGAATTTGGCCTCGCCGATTCGGGAGAGCACGGGCGTGACATCGTTGAGCGAGCGCCCCTCTTTTTCGATCTGCTTGGCGAGATAGATGGCACCGGTCTGGAAGCAAGCCTCGCAAAGTAGCACGCCTGGCATAATTGGATTTCCCGGATAGTGGCCCTCAAACTGTGGTTCCTCCATCCGGATGGTGCGCTTACAGGTGGCCCCGTCCTCACGAACTTCGACGATCTCGTCGATAAAGAGAAACGGTGGGCGGTGGGGTATGGTTTTTAGTATTTCATCCATGAGCCGTCATTGAAGGTCGAATCCACAAGGAATGCACGCTTGAAAATGAGAGCCCTCGCATCACGCATCTCGCATCTCGTGCCTCAGCAATCATTCATCCGCCATCATAAATCATAAATCACTCATGCCGCAGGGCTTTTATCGGGTCCAGGCGTGCAGCACGCAGGGCCGGATAGATGCCGAATACCAGCCCGACGCCCAGACTGATTCCTACGGAAAGAAACAGGCTCCACCACTTCACGACTGTGGCCATTCCTGCAAAGTGAGTGATTAACCCGGGCAAGGCCACGCCGAGGGCAATACCCAACAGCCCTCCGATCAATGAAAGCACTGTCGTCTCGACCAGAAACTGACCGACTATCTGACTTCGTCTAGCCCCGATTGCGCGCCGGACGCCAATCTCCCGGGTACGCTCGGTAACCGAAGCCAACATAATATTCATAATGCCGATACCGCCCACCAGTAAGGAGATCCCCGCGATAGCCCCCAGCACGATATTAAAGCGCCTCTTGGTGGCTTCTGCCTGGCGGAGCAGCGCCAGCGGGACACTCATGCTATAGTCCTTCTTGTCGTGAAAACGCTCCAGCATGGTTTGTATTGTAGCCGCAGTTGGCTCGACGTTCGCCTCCGCATCGACCTCAACGACAATCTGGTGCAATTCGACCATTTCAATGATACGACTTCCGCTACTCAGTTGGATGTTCATTTCCCCAAAGCGGTCGCGGCATGTGCTTAGGGGGATGTAGGCATCGGTAGGCTGATCCGGGGTCTGGATGCCACCGGTGCCTGATTCCGTTTTGATGATTCCGATGACTTCAAACACCTGATTTTGAATACGGACCGCCTGCCCGATTGTGTTTTCATTTGCGAGCAGGCGCCTGGCTCCACTCTCGGTTAAAACACAGACGGGCCTGGCCTCGTCCAAGTCACGCTGATCGAAAACCCGGCCAGCCAGAAGGTGACGCTCAACCAGTTCGAACCAAGCGGTTGTCGTGCCCACCACGCGCAGTTCCAGTGTTTTATCGTAGATGCGCGCAGTTTTCGTCAGCTGTCGAGCAGGAGCGGTGCGCCGTATCGTCGGGATAGTTTCTTCCAGGCGCTTATTGTCGTCGTATAGCAACCCGTAGGTATTGACGCGGCGGTTGCGCGAATTGCCGGCTTCATCCTGAGGCTGCACTGAGCTGAGGATTATATTTTTACTGCCTAATTTTCGAATTTGCTCGATCGCTTCCTGACTTGCGCCCTCACCCACGGCAAGCATGGCAATTACGCTGGCGACGCCGAAGACAACACCTAGTATAGTCAGCCCGCTGCGTAAACGATGCAGCCAGAGGGTCTTAATGCCCAACTGAATATTTTGCACGAGGCGCAGATGCTTGAGCTTAATCATGATTCTATCCGATCGATTTGGCCATCCCGCATGTGCATCTGGTGGCTGGCATGTGCGGCAATGTCATTCTCATGTGTAACCATAATAATGGTGACTCCGGATCGATTTAACTCACCCAGTAGCTCCATGATTTGATTACCGGTGGTAGAGTCGAGATTTCCCGTCGGCTCGTCGGCCAGAAGGATGGCAGGATCATTGGCCAGCGAGCGAGCCACCGCCACCCGCTGCTGCTGCCCTCCGGAGAGTTCAGCGGGGCGGTGACTCAACCGGTCAGCCAACCCCACCCGTTCGGCCAATTCGGCTGCGCGCGCCGCACTCTTCTCCTGCTCCCACCCCTGATAGAAGAGAGGCAGTTCAATATTTTCCTGCACCGTCATTTGTGCGATCAAATTAAAACTTTGGAAAATAAACCCGATCCGTTTGAGACGAATGTCACTTAGCGCATCATCACTCAACCGGCTGACGTCTTTACCTTCGAGTTCATAGACCCCTTCCGTAGGTCGGTCCAGACAGCCAAGAAGATTCAACATCGTGCTTTTACCTGAACCGGACGATCCCATGATTGCCCAGAAATCTCCTCTGCCAAACTCTGCGCTGATCCCAGCCAGCGCGTGCACCTGAGTTCCGCCCATTTCGTAGGTTTTCCATAGCTCGTGCATGCGGATGATGCTCGATTGTTGATTGTTCTGAGTGGCACTCATTGTATGACCAAAGCCTTTTTTAGTAGGACTCGCCTTGAGCGCTGCTGCCCTCTTGGGAGGAAGGCGCATCAGATGGCCCACGCTCTGCCTCTTCAAGTGGAGGGTTCAATAGGACTTTAGTGCCTGCACTCAAGCCGTCCAGGATTTGGATCTTACGATTATTATCCATGCCGACTTTGACCGGAACCGGAACTGGCCTCCCACCCCAACCGGGTGTGAAGACGGTTGGCTGATCGTCGACTCTAAGCACAGCTTGCACCGGCACGGTCAGCACCGCATCAAAATGTGCAACTAAGACTTCCGCCTGGCAGGTCATGCCGGAACGCAAATCGGCTGAAGTTTCGTTGATCGCAATATTCGTCACATATTCTTTAAGGTCCGGGTTACGCCATCCGCCATCCTCCGGCATGACTGCAATATTAGTGATCGTTCCGGTGAAGATCTTTCCGGGCAGTGCATCGACAGTAATCGTCGCCTCCTGACCGACCTCAATCTTGTTGAGGAGAGACTCATGCACTCTGACCTCGGCACTCATTGCATCCGCGGTGGGCAGATAAATCAGTTCCTGCCGCTCGCGCACACTAAGCCCCTCCTGCAAGACTTCCTCCTGCCAACGGTTCCCCTGCGGAGCGTAGATGACCATGCCGGCCGAGGGTGCCTCGATTCTACAATTTTCGATGCGAGTGCGCAGGTCACGTGTCGAGACCTGCTCGCGCTGAACCTCAGCACGTCGTGCTGAAAAACGGGCCTCAGCCTCAGCGATGTTGGCCCTTGCTTTCCGTTCGGCACGCTCCAGCGCGAGGCGCGCCTGCTCAACATCACTCTCCAGCTGCGCGACCTGACGATCATAGGTAAAAGTCTCCAGCAAAGCTTTTTCTTGAATGGCAAGTTCGAGATCCATTTGCGCCCGCTGCTTGGCAAGTTCATCACTTTCCAGTTCGGTCTCCGAAATGTAGCGCTTCTCGAAGAGCTCCTGCGAACCATTCAGGCGGTCTTCTGCCTGCTGTAACTCTGCCTTCGCCAGCGTGATCTTGGAATTCGCCCTCTTCAGACTCATCGCATACTCCCCCTCGATATATTTATCGAGGTCCTGCTGCGCGAATCGATAGTCAAGCTTTGCCTGGGCGATGTCAGCCTCAGACTGATTTTTAACGACTGCCAAATTTTCGCGAGAGCTGATGAGCTCAGCCTCGGCATCCTCTAATTCAATCTCCTCCTCCACAAGTTTGTCCTTAAGAGCGCTCGCGTCCATTTCCACCAAGAGATCCCCTTCCTTTACGATAGTTCCTTCTTTGATCAGGTAAATAATGACCTGCGTGCCGGCGACCTGACTTTTGATGACGACACGATTCTGAGACTCGATGGAGCCGGATTCAGTGACCTTGATCGTAAAAGGCTCAACGCTCGCCTCATAAGTCAAACCAAGGCCCCCCGAATCGCCGGGATCATCTCCCGCACCTAATATAAATATGAGAAGGAGAAACAACGCGACAAGCCCTGCGACAGCGGCATAAAAACGGCGCCCCCTCTCGGCTACGATCCAATCTTTTAATTTCATCTTCTTAATTTTCATTGAGGTTCGGGGCGGTATTCCTTCCAAAGGCCTTTTTCATTAACTTCAAGTAGGCCCAAATTGGCCTGTAATTGTAATTCTGATACGCGATAATTGACCAGCGCTGAGGTTAGGGCATTTTGCGCCGTAAGCAGGGCTTCCTGCGCTTCTAGTACGTCGCGAATTTCTGCGCGACCCAGTTCCAGCAAAAGGCCCGTGCTATCGACACGGCGCTGAGCCAGTCGTACAGCTTCTGCTTGAATGCGAAGCGACTCACGCGACTCAAGCATGTCCCGTAACTGATTACGAATATCCTGTTTAATCGAATCCTCCACCGACTGCAATTCGCGCACCGACTGCTCAAGATCGATCAAGCGGTTTCGGTAGTTGTTTCTTTCCGCTGTTCGCTCAACCGGCAGATCAAGCCTCAGCAGAGCGTTGTAATTCCCCCGGTCCAGGCGAACCTGAGCGTCGTCAAGTGCTGCGTTGCCAATTGAGCGACGCTCCCCCACTGAGCCCCCGGCCAGCAGAGTCAATTCAGGGCGGAATCCATCAGCTGCCACAGCGACTGCGCGCATCGCATCGTAGACACCCCCCTCGGCGACACGAAGATCAAGCCGATTCTCCAGAGCAAGTATGATCGCTTCCGCGGCATCCATCTCAAGTGGGCCACGATCGTTTGTGTTTGGTGGTTCGAGCACGATCGGGGCATCTGCTCTGGGCACTGAAGCCACTTCGTTCTCTTTCAACAATTCGTTGGCAAGCGCCGGAAGCTCAGCCTTCACCGAATCAGCGAGCCGGCCTAAAGTGTCGCGATCCAAGCTTATCTCTGCGTCGGCGGGTAAACCCAGAAGAAGCTTCAGTCCATCAAGACCGGCAGCAAAACCCTGTTGAGCTGAGATCCAGCCATTACGCGCACGCAATTCATCCTGAAGGGCTTGGTCCACTTGTATTTCAGGCAAGCGCCCTTCTTCCGCCAACGCTTGCGCCCGCCGCGAAGAAGTGACCAAGCGTCGATAGTTTTCCTCCGCATTATCCACTTGGTCCAACAGGCGCAAAACCCCAAGGTAATTCGATGCGACATCGACTGCAAAGGTTCTTTTAAAACGCTCAAAATTGTAAATCGCATACACCGCATCGCGTTCCGCTTGGTTCAGGGGCTCGGTGACAATCCACCGGCCCGCACCCCGCAATAGCGGCACTTCAACAGAGGCATCTGCCAGTAAGCCGAGCGCTGAGCCACCTTCCTGAGTCAACAGCTGCGTCAAGTCGACAGCGATCCGGCTAGTCAATACAGCGCCCTGGGTCAGCCTTTGGCTGACTTGACCAACTGCCGACTGCCCTGCATTGGCTACATTGCCCAAGTTAGTGCCTTGCCCGTCCAGTCCAGCTTCGGCAGGGGTAGCGAAGATCGGGCGAAACGCATCCCTTTGTAAATCCAGAGCAAGCGCGGTGCGAAAGACATTTTCTTTCCGGGTTTGGTAGTCCCGATTGTTGCGTGCCGCAATCTGCAGAGCTTCATTTAAACCGATAAAGGGAACGATCCCCTCACCCAGATCTACATGCGCCGCTGTCGGCCGACCCTCACGCTCACCGTCGAGATAATCCTCCTCCTCTGGCCAGTGCTCCGTCGGCTCGAGCGAATCGGCCCCCAGAGACGCCTGCCCTGACTTGGGCAGTTTTTGATCGATCAACAAGCGTTCCCTCAAGGTCTCCGCTGCCTGCTCGATCGAAAAATCCTCAGTCCGCCCTAAAGCCTCCAGCTGTTTCTCACGAATGATCCCCTGGCTTGCCTCATCAGCCTGCTCGCGAAAGCTCTCAGGAGAACGACAGGCCGATAACGTAAGACATAGCCACGCCGCAGCGGCGAAAACCCGCCACTTGCTGGGTCTGAACAATAATCTGGTGAAAAATGAATACATTGGCCAATAGCGGAAAGAGCATGAGCTTAACACGCCAACCTGTAACTATTATTTTATTAATCAATTGATTGTAGATTAATTCCTTATTCAGCAGATTACTGAGACTGTTCCATTATACTGGATATCGCTTCCAAAAAGGCCTGCTCTAATGAAATTGTAGCGGCAGCATGACAATGATGCCGTTTGATACCCATGCTTCTTCGGAACGACTATCGTCGATCCGCTACCAGGATATGCATTTAACAGGTCAACCCTTTTGTGAACTCGTGAAGAATAACCCTAGGGATTCGGCTGCTTAGCCGTTCCAATCCAGCACAACCTTTCCGCAGTCGCCCGCGTTCATCACTTCGAAAGCTTTTTCAAAATCTTCATAACCCATTCGATGGGTAATGACGGGCTTAATATCTAGACCCGCGCGTAGGAGCGAAGACATTTGATACCAGGACTCGTACATCTCGCGCCCGTAAACCCCCTTGATCGTGAGCATACTAAAAATGACCTGATTCCAATCGATGCCCATCTGCCCGCTGGGAATGCCCAACAAGGCAATCTTTCCTCCGTGGCTCATGTTGGCGATCATCTCCTGAAAGGCCTGCGGATTCCCCGACATTTCCAGCCCCACATCGAAGCCCTCCTGCATGCCGAGCTCTTTTTGCACCTCAGCCAGCGACTTCTCGCGCACATCGACAGTATGCTCGATGCCTAGGCGGCGGGCGAGTTCCAGGCGCTTTGGATTCACATCCGTGATCACCACATGCCGGGCGCCGGCGTGTTTCACAATTGCCGCCCCCATAATACCAATGGGGCCCGCGCCCGTGACCAGGACATCCTCGCAGACACAGGGAAACTGAAAAGCGGTGTGCACCGCGTTACCAAAAGGATCGAAGATCGAAGCCACATCGAGATCCACATCATCATAATGCTCCCATAGGTTGGTATCAGGGAGAGCAATATACTCGGCAAAACAGCCGGGGTGATTCACCCCCACTCCACGCGTCTCACGGCAGAGGTGGCGGCGGCCCGCCATGCAGTTTCGGCAGCGCCCGCAGACCAGATGCCCTTCACCACTGACGAGATCGCCCACACTGAAGTCCAGCACGTCTTCCCCGATCTCAACGATTCGCCCAACGAATTCGTGCCCGACAATATTCGGAACCTTAACGGCTTTCTGTGCCCAGGCATCCCAATTATAAATATGCAGGTCCGTGCCGCAGACTCCTGTTTTTTCGACCTTGATCAGCACCTCACGGGCTCCGACTTCCGGCTCGGGCACATCCTGAAGAACGAGACCTTTCTCCGCGCGTGTTTTGACTAAGGCTTTCATATTTGTTTCTGATTAAAGTTTCGAAAAAGCGTCGAGCACCTTCTCAAGATGGCTGTCCTCCAGCGCGGCGGATACCTGCACGCGCAAGCGTGCCTCTCCACGTGGCACGACGGGAAAGCCAAAAGCCACCACCCAGACACCGAGTTCCAGTAGCCGCTCGCTCTTGCGAATCGCCTCGGCCTCGTCGCCGATCATGATCGGAATGATCGCACTGGGTGAATCCTGCACTTCAAATCCGAGTTCCTTTAACCCCCCGCGCAGGCGACTGGTGTTGGAACGCAGTCTGTCCACCAAGGTCGTATCGCGCTCCATGATATCGACGGCCGCCGCCGCCCCGCAAGCCACCGGCACCGGAAGCGCGTTGGAAAAGAGGCTCGTGCGGCTGCGCTGCACCAGCAGATCGATGAAGGCCTGACTCGCGGCCACATAGCCGCCGGCCGCGCCACCCAATGTCTTACCAAGCGTGCCAGTCACCACATCAATCTCGCCCCACACGCCGCAGTGCTCGGCGGTGCCCTTACCGGTCGCCCCCATCGGGCCTACGCCGTGCGAGTCGTCCATCACCAGCATAGCATTAAATTCGCGGCAAAGTTGCACCAGCGCCTGCATATCAGCTACCGAACCTTCCATACTGAAGACACCATCGGTGATCACCCACACCACTTCCGCCTGCGTGGACCACTCCTCTAGTTTAGCGCGCAGATCCTCAAGGTCGCCGTGCTTATAGACTGTGCGCTTTAGCGGTCGGGCCAAGCGACAGGCATCGATGATACTGGCATGATTCAACTCGTCGGAGAGGATCACATCCTGCTTACCCACTGCAGTCATGATCGCGGCCTCGTTGGCATTCCAACAGCTGACGTAACTCAGCGCCGCCTCCGTGCCGGCAAATTTAGCCAGCTTCGCCTCCAGCTCACGGTGCGCATCAAAAGTCCCGCAAATGAAGCGGACTGACGCTGTTCCGGCCCCGTAGTGATCAAGCCCACGGCGCGTGGCTTCGACCACCTCAGGATGGTTGGCCAGTCCCAAGTAATTATTGGAGCAGAGCACGATGCACTCGCCCTCCCCCTCAATTTGAACAGTGGCATCCATCGGGCCAGTAACGTGGCGAAGCCGTTTCAAGGTGCCCGCCAATCGCATCGAATCGATGTCTTGACGGGTGCGGGTTTCAAAGGTGGTTGAGCTCATTTTTGTAGGTATTAGTCGCTATTAAAAACCAGATTCCCGCAATTGGGTCAATCGACAAAAACCGTCCTTTAATTTCAACGATGCAAGGGCAGCACGATCGTGCTGCCGACCTGCGCGATGCGAATCGGAACGGGTATCGCCGCTCTCCTAGGTTGTAGAAAATTTAGCGAGGACTCTTACCGATTCTTCGTTATGTGACGTAAACTTCGCGCTCAGCACACTAGAGCTTCAGTAACTCAATATTGCGCATATAAATAGGCGCGCCGCCATGCTTGCCTTGAAAGCCAATTTTACCTTTCTGCGGCAAGCTGGCCGGAGCCTTCTCCAACCATCCTGGAGCAGTGCTGCCGTTCGGGTTGGTCTTGGCGCTGGTAAAGTCACCAAGGTCAAAGGAGTTCACCCGTACACCGTTGAGGTGTACCGTGATCAATGGTCCCGCTGCGACGATGACCATGGTGTTCCACTCGCCCGCTGGCTTAACTGCTCGCTGGTAGGCTCCCTGCCGACCAAAGAAAGCGCCGCACTGCCAGCTGCGGGGTTTTTTCAACCACCGGTCAGCATAGTCGTCGGCAATCTGTATTTCGACAGAGTCCGTCACCCAGGCCTTGGTGTCACTGGCATAGAGAAAGACGCCGCTATTGGCAGCCTCGCCGTTCTTGAATTCCAACCGAAGCACAAAATTCTCATACTCGTCGTTCGTCCAGATGATCTTGTCCTTGGACGCGGTCATCACTCCGTCCGCATTACGCATCCAAACCCCCTCCGGGAATGTCGCATTGGATAAATCCTCATTAAAGAGCGACTTGAACTCGGACGCCTGGCAAAGGCTGGCAACGAAAGAAAGGAATAGAAGATACTTTATCATAGTTGATCTTCTTACACCGCTCCCATTTCGCCGTAAAGTCCGTTCTTGTTATTAAATTAGCTTTCAGTGGCATGCGAAAGCTTTTGTATTAACCTAGACGCCAGTCTCTTACCGGAGACAACCGCACCTTCAATCGAAGCCGTGAAACAATGGTCACCGCAGATATAGATCCCTTCATGCTCGACGAACGCTTTTTCAGTTGAGCTATTCGGCAATTGCTCCGGCAGTGCTTTCGAGATCCGGTCCGTCCGCAGGTGCTCCCAACGATCCACTTCCTGTCCGAACCAGTTGCGCAACTCATCGGTCACCCGCAGCGGCAGTTCATCGTCTTCAGGCAGGCCGAGCAGTGAGACCGATATCAGCGCCCGGCCATCGGAGGAATAATCTGGTGCGGCATCCGTCAACGCACACACATTATTGACCAGGCCGCGCCCTTCCCCATTTAGGCAAATAATTGGCTCCTTGAGAGGCGATTTTTGAGCCGCGAAATAAAGATTCGTTACGGTTCTCCAGATTGCACTCCCACTCTGAGCACCGGGCAAAAGGGCATTAGCCGCAGAAGCGTCCGTAGCGATAACAACGGCGCGAGCCTCTAGGTGCTCGCCACTCGCAAGCGTGACACCCCCGGCATCAACCTCTCGCACGGGAGAATTCAACGAGACAGCATCCGCCGGGAGTTGCGCTGCAAGCTGCTGTGGGATTTGCCCCATGCCCTTGGCCGGTAGAGTTGCACTGCCAAGCCCAAACATCTTAAAGGTGAACTCGAACATTCGGCTGGACGTGCGCAACTCGCGCTCGAGAAAGATGCCGCCATAGAAAGAGCGAAAGAAACTATCCAGTATATCGTCCGAAAACCCACGCCCCCGGAGGTAATCTTCGGTCGACTGGTCTGGGCGTCTCGCAATCTGATCGAGCGAACTGTTTAGAATCGCGGTGCGCATCCAGCCCACCCTGAGCTTGTCTCCGAGTGAGCCTATCGGGGCAAGCAAGCTGGTCATGGCTGACCTAGGACGCCGAAAGACATCCATCAAACGATACATTTTTCTATTCTTGTAGATCCGTGCTCCAGGCTCGAATCGCTTCAGATCCAAAGCGTCGAGGTTGAGCAATTTCCCAGTTTCTGGGTAAGCATCCAGATAAACCTGAAACCCGCGATCGAGGCGAAAGCCTTTCACCAAGTCGGTCCGCACCCGGCCGCCGACGGCATCACTCGCTTCCAGAACACGAACCGCGATACCGGCACGAGCCAAATGCAGCGCACAGGAAAGGCCCGCCATGCCGGCACCCACAATGACAACTGGCTGCTTTGAAGATAAGGTGCTCACGATAGAAGCAGCAAATCCGCATGCACTGGACCGTCAAGCGGTAGCTAGGGTCTTTTGCTTTTCATACAGCCACTTATCCATCTTATTGGCGGTGATGACGCCGAAATTCGTGGTGCCGATTCCGCCGAACATAGTGCTGCCGACAGAGCCGTTCAGTTTCTTTCGACGCGCTTTACCTCCGAACCGACACAACCCGCCAGAAAATTGGCAAAGGGCGCGATATCACCATCCACACTGGCGGCTTCGAGTGCGGAAAGATAACCGACGCGCTTTTCTACAGGAATGACGGTCCAGGGGTAGCCGCCGCTGGCCAGCATTGCGTTCATAAGGATGCGGCCCATGCGGCCGTTGCCGTCCATATAGGGGTGGATGTAAACGAAGATGAAATGGCCCAGCACCACACGGACGGCGGCGTTTTCTTCATTTTGTAGCAAATCAAAGAAGGCCGGCATGGCATCGCGCACAGCCTCGTGACTGAGCGGCACGCATGTCGGCGGGGCTTTGCCTAAAAGTATTTGCCGAGCAGGCGACCAAAGCGGCAGGCAAGGCAAACAGGCGCAACGAATGCTTTTTAGCCTGCTCCCCAGTCGCGCATCGTCTTTTCCGATTAAATTAAACTCGTGGTTTTATTCGCCGCTTATTCGGTTGTGCAATAATTCGCTTATCGTGTTGTGCGGAAATTCGCTTATTGTGCAGAATCTTACTTTCTAGTCTTTTTCAGAGTTGGAATTTCCCTTAAATTTAGGTTCCACTAACGTCGTGGAATCGTATTTACCCAGTCAGGCTTTTAAACTACAGTATCCGGAATGGTTTGCATGGCCGCCCAAGGCACTTAGAGGGATGGTCGATGGCGAGACGCTTTCCAAGGGCGCACTACTTTTTGTCGATGGCCGGATCACCTCGCTACGTTTCCTGAAAAAAGAAACGGGTTTCGAAGCAATGCTCCAAGACGGAGAACCCCGGACGGCCACGGCACAAATGCAGAAGGATGGAAATCCCACATGGCAATGTGGCTGCCGAAACAAGAGCGTCAAAGAGCCCTGCCAGCATGTCGTCGCGGTATTGGCCGCGCTTTCCTATATTTTTCACGAATACAACTTCCTCAATCTCAGCCCGATTCAACCCAACGTAAACCTGCTCGCAAAATGCATCGATTCGAGCGCGGCCCGCGTTCAAAAAAAGCTCACACAGCTGAAGCTTGAGACGACCGACAACGACGCTTATGTCATCCGTGGAAATGCCGCGCTCCCACACGAACTCTGCTATGCGATTGATGCCCATACTTACACTCCTTCAATAAGAGAAACTCATATAGAGCTCCCACCCTACGATGAATGGAGAGGCGTACTGGGCGCTCATCGCTACGCGTGCGAAAAACAGATCAAGTTTGTCGCTCATGTAGACACGAAGGAGGCACTTATAATCCACAAAGAGATCGGCAAGATCCAGTCGGTCATGGGTTTCGATTATGCTTCTAAACAAAAGCTTGTCATCGCTGACTCAGAATTGGTTGAGGATGCGGCGAATCCGGTCGAAGAGTTCTTCGGCCTTGAAGGTGTGCTTTTAAAAAACGGCACTTTGGCCACCATAGTGAGCGGGAAAGTCGAAGACCTATTGTCCTATTTCGAGCCTGACTTCTCAAGTCGGCGTTCGTATCAAGCGAGTCCGATTGGGATCTCAGGCAAAGACTTCAACCTTCGAGTCATGGCGCTTGGTGCGAAAGAGCGAAAGCTCATGAGCGAAGCTCGGTTCGCGCTTAATGGCGTGCCTGTAGAATTGAAGGAGCCCGAGGAGCCGGAAGGCTCACTCACGCTGTCATTGAACCTTAAACCATCGAAAAGGCGTGGCAGCGACCGCTACGCTTTCTCGCTGATCGAACAAGTCGGCGATTACAAAGGGGACGGCTCAATGCTCTTTCTCCGACTGAGCGATCTGGTTTACGACGCCGCCCGGGGCAATCGTCTGCTGGGAGCAAAGGCGCGGGTTGAAGCACTCTTTCGCATAGCCAGTCAATTACCACTGCTGGCGAATCAGAAATCCCGGAATGCCCACATCAAGGCAGCCCTTGGCGAGGGGCATCACTTCGAGAAGCCCGACATTCGCAGGGCGGCCACACGCTTTTTGAAAAATGTTGCCCGGGACTACTGCAACGAGCGAGCGCCCTCAGTGCCCATGCTTCTGCCTAGCGGCTCGGGGGAGTCGCCTTGGCAATCCGTGCGCCTGCCGATGGCCGCCGCACTACAGCTCGTGTGCGAACTCTACTTAAGCGGCAACATCAAGCAGTTGCTTTCCAGCTATAATGCACCTGGGACGATTGAATCCGACCCTGACCACTTGAGGCGCCTTGCCATGGTGTGCGACGCACATGGCATCGTGCTTTTGTTCGACGGACGCCCGCTTGAATCTGTCGATATCCAGATCGAGGTGGAGGCGACATCCAACGAGACGCTCGACTGGTTCGAATTGAAAGCCGATATCCGCTGCGGCACGGCCACGATACCCCGCAACCAGTGGGAGCAGCTCCTGCGCGGACAACTCATACTTGAATCTGATGGACGCATGATCATTCCCCGTCACGACCGGAAGGAAGCGATGCGGCAATTGATGACTCTGATCCCGGAGACCACTCAAGGGACGAAAGCTGGAAAAGCGCATGCCCCCCATACGGCCTCACGCCTGGAAATGCTGACGTGGATCGCGCTGCGCCGCGAAGGCGCTCAGGTAAAGCTACCGGCAGCCGCCGAAAATATTTTTCGCTCGCTGCTTCAATTTGAAAGCATTCCCAAGCGAACGGCTCCGCGCAGCATCCAAGCCAAGCTGCGCGACTATCAAAAACGCGGCTTCGAGTGGCTGGCCTTTCTCTACGAGCACCGCTTCGGAGCTTGCCTGGCTGACGACATGGGGCTGGGTAAGACACTTCAGGCCATGACCTTTCTAAGCTTTGTCAAAAACCGTGCGAAGACTCGCAATCGCTTCCTCATCGTGGTGCCGCCCAGTCTTCTCTTTAATTGGCAAAACGAATTCGAGCTATTTTGCCCCACGATGCGCGTGACCGAATATGCTGGCAGCCAACGTTGCTTCAAAAGCTGCAAAAAAGGGGACGTCATCTTGACCACTTATGACACGCTTCGACGCGACATTGAGATTTTAGAGAAGGAACATTTCGAGGTCGTGATATTTGATGAAGCCCAGACTTTGAAGAACCATGCCTCCCGCCGCACAAAGGCGGCTCATCGACTCAAACGTCGCTTCTCTCTTTGCTTAACGGGCACGCCCATGGAGAACCATGCAGGTGAATATCACACCATTATGGAGCTCGCACTACCCGGTCTGATGGGCGGTTACGATGCCTTCCAAAAAGACATACGCGAAGGCCGCATGAGTATACTACGCCGTGCTCAGCCCTTTCTTCTGCGCCGAACAAAGGATGCCATTTTAAAAGAACTTCCACCGAAACAGGAAAGCGATCTCTACCTCGAAATGAGCAAAGAGCAAAAAGAGATCTACACGCGTGCGGTTGGTGAGGTGCGTGAGGAGGTGCTTTCTGCCTTTCAAAAGAAGACAAAATCACAGGCAGGAATCGTCGCCCTCGCTGCGCTGACCCGGCTACGCCAAACCTGCGTCTCCCCGGAACTCCTCGGCAAGCCAATGAAAAAGCCTGCACCCAAGATCGAGTATCTCACCCGGCAACTGACTGAACTGATCGATGAAGGCCACTCGGCCCTCGTCTTCTCTCAATTCCTGGGAAGTCTCGATTGCATTGAGCGCAGCCTCCAGGCCAAAGGCCTCACTCCGCTCCGGCTCGACGGCTCGACGCCGACTCCGAAACGCAAAAAAGTCGTCGAAGCATTTCAAACGAAAGAAACACCGCAGATCTTTCTGATTAGCCTCAAAGCCGGAGGCGTCGGCCTCAATCTAACCAATGCGAGCTACGTCATACACGTCGACCCCTGGTGGAATCCTTCGGTGGAAAATCAAGCCAGTGACCGCGCGCACCGGATCGGCCAGAAGCAAACCGTCTTCATCCAGCGCCTGATCATGCGGCACACCATCGAAGAAAAGATTATGAAATTAAAGCGCCGCAAGCAGGCTCTTTTCGAATCGATTGTCAACGAGAGCAGCTCTGGCAAAAGAGGCCAGCCCCTGATAAGCAGAGACGACTTTCAATTCCTTCTCTCTGAGGAATAAATCAAAGCTATCGAGAAAAGCCCTTTTTCTTCGACAAGGGCAGCGCCGCTTACGGTGCCGGGGCAACCGGACATGATAATACCGCCGGAGTCAAAAAACGTAGTGACAAGCTTCCAACTAGTCATTCGCCCGGTTCGGCAAGCTGGAAGCTCGCCACTACGTTCACTCCGCCTTTGCCTTTTCATACAGCCACTTATCCATCTTGTTCGCCGTGATCACCCCGTAGTTCATGGTGCCGAGCCAGCCGGACATGATGATGCCCACGGAGCCGGCGTGATAGAGGCCTTCGATCTGATCGGAGAGTTCCATGGAGACTTTCAGGCCCTCGAACTTCGTGCCGAAGGAGGTGCCCTGCATCGACTTGGTGTAGTGGTTCACGGTGCGAGGTGTGGCGGCTTCAATGTGGTCGATCTTATCACGCACCCCGGGAATAAAGGTCTCCAGGCTGGCGACGCACTCGTCGCACATGCGCTGTTTCTCGGCTTGGTATTCTTCTTCAGAAAGGTCGTTCCACTGGTCCCACTGCGCATTGAGCGAAGCCACTACGGTGTAGCGATCCTGCGAGAGGTGCGGCCGCGTTTCGGGATAATAGACCGAAAAGGTGTGGCTGCTGGTCTTGATCGAGGTGAGCTCATCGATTGAATATTCGGGAGCCTTTGAGGTGAAGACGAGGTCGCCGATATTCGGGATACTCTCACCCTTCTTGATCCCCATATAGACCTGGCAGGAGCTGGTATTGTTGCGCACGGCCTTGGCCTCGACTACGAAGTCTTTGCTGAATTTCTCTTCGCCGACCAGATACTCGATTGTGTTGCGCACGTTGGCGTTCGACAACACGGCCTTGCACTTGATGTAGCGCGGGGGGAAGTCCTCTTCGCCAGTATTTTGGCTTCGGGCACGCACGCCGACGACTTTACCGTCTTCCACATCGACGTCATCGACGAGGGCACACTTACGCACCTCGCAGCCGTTGTTTTTCAGCTCGGCCACCATCTTTTTGATCAGAGTGTCGGTGCCCCCCTGGAAGGTGAAGACGCCCTTACTCATGAAGTTGGAGAAGACGATGCCGTAGGTAATCGCGGGGTCATCGACATGTGAGCCGTTCGCGTAGGAGATCGGCTCCATCAGGAGACGGTGCACGTCGGTGCGACCGGGGAAGAACTCCTCAAACATCTCACCCGTGGTCTGGGTGTTGTCGTCGTAGAAATTCATCTGGCGCAGATGGGTGTAGAAGCCCTCGACCTTGTCACGGTCTACTTTAAAGTCGTTGACCAGAATATTGGTAAAGTCCTCACGATCAAAGCTCGTCCAGACGTTCATCTGCGGGTTGATGAAGCGCACATCCTTGAGTTGGTGGATCGAGTCGGCGATCTCCTTAGTCCAATATTTTCGGCAGCTCTTGACCATCCCATAAGGGAAGCCGTGCAGGGAGATATCAAAGATGTGCCCGCCGGGCCGCTTGAACCAGGTGGCCAGGCCGCCGAACTGGTAGTGGTGCTCCAGCAGCAGCACCTTGTGCCCGTTCTTCGCGAGATAGTTCGCGCCGGTCAATCCACCCAAGCCGGAGCCGACGACGACCACGTCATATTCTTCTTCAATGCCTTCTAGCCAATCTTTTGCCATAATCTTAAAAATAGTGAGCCTACGCGTCCGAGACGACGCGACAAGTGCGGAGAGTAAAAAAATCTCTGCCTACACAGCTCAACCCTTTTCCGAAGGGGTATAACCGGACGCGCCTACTTTGCTTCGCGCAGGCAAGGAGGGCTCTCAATTGAATGAATCGCAGCGAAAGCACTCGAAGACCGACCCATAGCAAATCTGCGTATCGCAATCCTAAGGCACTAGGCGAGTAAGTTAAAAACCCTGAACACTTTGAGGAGCTTTCTGCATTAAAGTGCTCTTCTTCTGCTTGGCCAAAAACTCATCCAGTTGTGTTTGAAAGACCATCAGCCCACCACCGGACTTCTTGGCGCGCACGTTTCCGTCGCTTCGCACAAAATCAAAGCCGAATACGGTCGGGTCTTCTTCCTCCTCGTCCGCTGCAGCAACTGCTTCAACTGCTCCAACTGCTTGAGAACGACCAGAGCTACCCTTCTTTTCCGCCTTCTCCCAATATTTCCCGCCAGCTAAAATTCCGAGTAAGGCATTAAACTCATACTCAGAAATACTACCAATGCGCTTGTAGCTTTCAAAGACCGACTTTCCGCTGACGTAAAGCACATGCACCTCCCAACCCGTGCCCAAGGTATCATCTTCAAAATCTTTCAGCGACGGCTGGCGCCCGACATCAGATTTGAAATAGACTTGAACTACCGCAGAGCTGCCCAGAAACTCCATGTAGTCTGAATAAGGGCCGCTTTGTCGACGAGTTGAGCGTTCATCCTTGTTGCGGAAAATTACCCCGCCGCTACCGAAGAGGCGGGACTCAAAAGTATCGCGGGTCTCGCCGATGCGCGCTTCCGCAGTTTTAGGGGCAAAAAAAATGGTCACCAAGGGCAGGGATAAAAATAAGAGATATTTCATAGTAGTATTTAATTCATAGTAATTATTTTTTGTAGGCTTAATGTAAATTTTAAGCAAGATTAAGCGTAGTGCATAACGACTTTTATAATAATTTCGATCTGGATCGATTCCCCGACAGCAGTAAATGCGACTCTGGAGAGTATCGCAGCGCTTTTGAAATCGAACGAGACCGCATCGTTTTCTCCTATCCCTTTCGACGGCTACAATCGAAGACGCAGGTTTTCCAATCCGGTGAATACGATTTCTACCGGACACGTCTGACACACTCGATTGAGGTCGCAAAGATCGGGCGCTCTATCTGCAAATATCTTCAGATGCAATCCGATCTTCTTACGGACGACTTTTACATCGACCCTGATTTGACGGAAGCAGTTTGCCTCGCACACGACTTGGGCCATCCGCCCTTCGGCCATATCGGCGAGCGCAAGCTCAATGAACTGATGACCCCATACGGTGGATTCGAAGGAAATGGTCAGACGCTGCGCATCTTAACCGAACTCATCTACGAGCGCCCCGGCCGGACAAAAGGCATCGCGCCAACCCGCGCCTTTCTCGACGGCGTCATGAAATACAAGTCACTCCACAGTGAACAAATCAAAGCGACAGGAGCAGCTCCCGAAAATCATTTTATTTACGATGACCAATCAAAATGGCGGGACATTATCTTTGACGGGGTGGAGCCACCCACTGCAATCCAAAGCCCTAAAGGGTTGAACGCTTTTAAAAGCATCGAGTGCCAAATAATGGACTGGGCCGACGACACGGCCTACTCGCTTCATGACATCGTGGACGGCATCCATGCCCGCTACATCACCGCCGGCAGTTTGCGCGACTGGGCGGAGGGCTGTGAGCTCAACGACGAGCAACGAAAACTCATCGAAACACTTTATGACGTCATCCGCGAGAACCGCTATGAGCCTTACTTCGGCAGCCGCATCGGCCGCTTCGTACATGGCTGTTCGCTAGTGCGACGCGAAGGCTTCCTTAGCGACCGGACGAATCGTCACGCCTACGATCTGGTCATCGACCCGTCCGTAAAAGCCGAAAGTAAACTCTACAAACAAATCGCGCTTAGCCTCATCTTCAAATCAACCCAGCTCCAACAAATCGAATTTAAAGGAGGCCACATTCTTGAACGGCTCTTTCAAAGTCTCTCCGAGAACTGTGTCGAGGGAAACGGCAAGGGCCTGCGAATTCTTTCCGCCCAAGTTCTCGAACTCATGGATCAGGAAACCAGCACCGCCGGCCGCTACCGCCGCCTCTGTGACTACGTCGCCGGCCTGACCGATGGCCTCGCCGTGCGCACCTACAAGCGCCTCTACGATGCCGACTACGGCTCTATCGCTGAACTGGTTTAAACATTAACAATAAACTTCAGCGACATCGCTACGATGTAGAAGGCGAGCACTACCATCAACAGCGCGATACCTCCAAGCATACTCATCACTCCGTGCTGCATCACCATCAGGATGAGCGCTGTGATCGGCATGACGATCATTAGAGCCGCAGGCACAAGCACAAAGCCAAAGGCAATTTTGCGATCCTTGAGAAAGACCGTGAAGGTAACCAATGCGAGGGCAGCCAGTAATTGATTCGTCGAGCCAAACAGCGGCCAGATCGCTTTCCAAACTGGGAGAACTGAACCGTCCGGCGCAGTGTAAGTCCCCAAAGCAGCAAAAGCCGGCAAGACGAGCACTAGAAAAGTCCCGAAGTATCGGCTGCTTGCGTTACGCCACTCAAAGAGTTCTTCGAGCAGAAAACGCGTCAAGCGCGTGCAGGTATCCAGCGTCGTCAACAGGAATGTGCTGACTGCTAAGGTCGCAAAAGCGATACCCAACTCCTGAGGGATACCGAGCGCGTTGAAGAACTTCGCCGCGCCGCCCGCAAAGGTCACAACCGGCCCGCCTTCGATGATGCCTCCCATCACGCCGACACAGGCGAGCGCAAAGACTGCGAGCAAGCCTTCGACCAACATGCCACCATAGGAAATCTTCTTCACGTCGCTCTCCGTTTGAATCTGCTTCGAGGTGGTGCCACTACCTACCACACTATGGAATCCACTACAGGCCCCACAGGCCACCGTGATAAAGAGGAACGGAACCACATACTGAAGGTCATTCGGCTCGAAGCTCGTGTAGGCTGGCAGATCAACCCCTCCCCCGCGCACGAAGAGGCCAATCACCCCAATCAGCATGATCGCATAGAGAAACGTCGCACTCAGGAAGTCGCGCGGCTGCATCAACACCCCCACCGGCAGGATCGCCGCGCAATAACAATAGACCAGCACCGCCCCAACCCAAACACCTTTTCCAAAATCCGGAGCAGGATACTTCACCCCGATCCACAGCCCAAGATAGGTTAGAAAGATAAAGACCGGAATAATGATCTTGTAAGAAATACCGGATCGTCGAGCCGTCAGACCGAAGATCAAAGCAATGAGAATAAACCATCCCGATGCCGTGGCGACTACCGGCTGGTTGATAAAGCCCGAGACCGTGAGATCCAGAAAGACAATAATCACATAGATCAGGTCGATGATGACAAAAACAAGGAAGAGCTTACCCGTCGTCTCACCAACCAACTCTCGGCAAGTCGAAGTGATGGATCGACCGCGGTAGCGCAGCGACATAAAGGTGCTACCGAAGTCGTGCACCCCGCCGACGAAAATCGAGCCGAGGATGATCCAAATCCAGGTCGGCAGCCAACCAAAGGCCGCAGCCGCAATCACCGGCCCCACAATCGGCCCGGCTCCGGCAATCGATGAGAAATGATGCCCGAAAAGCACGGACGCACGCGTCGGGACATAGTCCACCCCGTCATTGATTTCACAAGCCGGCGTCACGCGCTCGGGATCGATCCCGCAGCGCTTCTCCAGAAAGACGCCGTAAAAACGATAAGCCAGGGCCAACAAGAGCGCTGAAGCAGCTAACAGGGTAAGTAACATTGGGAGTAAAATACTAGGCCAACCAATTTCCTGTCAACTACAACACGTAGGGGCTTCGCTGAGTAGGGGCTCACCTTGGGGATGCCCGTATCGCCGTTCAGGGGATGCCCGTATCGCCGTTCAGGCGATACCGCTCTTGCCTTGGGCCCGCGGAACGAGATCGCCTGAACGGCGATATACGGACATCCGCCCACGGCCTGAGCATATGGTCGAAGGCAAGCAGAGCCCCTGACCCCCCGAAAATAGTTTGCCGCCCCCCCCTCCAAACCCTTACCTCCTTAGATACGACTAAAAATACACCTCCGAATATGGAACATAAGACTAAGACTCTCACTGAACTTGAACAGCACGCCGCTAAAGCACCATCGGTGAAAGCCGTCGTCGGAATCGACGGATTTGTCGATAAGATCGTCCATCCTGTCGACAAACGAAGCGGCCCGGGTGAAGCCTTTGATCGTATTCCAATGATCTCCGAGTTCGGCGCGCGCATCAGCTCGGCGGCAGGTAAGAGCGCTAACATAGAACTCGCCCCCGTCGTAGAGAAGCTCGGCGGCAACGGCCCCATTATGGCGAATGCACAATTCGCCCACGGCCTGCAGGTTCGCTACATCGGCGCGCTGGGCGAAAAAGCCATCCACCCCGTTTTCAGCGAATTCGCGACCAAGACTGGCGCGGTCTCGATCGCTGATCCAGGCATCAGCCACTGCGCCGAATTCAAAGACGGCAAAATTATCTTTGGCTCCATGGCCAGCCTCGAAAACATCACGTATGGCCACATACTCGATCAAATCGGCGAAGACGCGCTACTCGCCCTCTATGCAGACGCGGATCTCATCGCCATGGTCAACTGGACCATGATCCCCTTCCTCACCGACGTCTTCAGGGAAATGCTCAGCGACTTGCTACCCAAACTTCCGGAGAACCCGAATCGCCACTTTTTCTTTGATCTCGCCGACCCGGAAAAGCGTTCTTCCGAGGACTTGCTCGAAGTGCTCAATCTATTCCAGGAGTTCGAGACATTCGGTAAAGTCATCCTCGGCCTTAATTACCGCGAGGCCGAACAAGTCGACGGCCTGCTCGGCTTTGAACCGCTTAATAAGACGCCGGAAAATCTTCAGACTCTGGCCGCACGCATCCGCGAGAAACTCGGAGTCAATACTGTCGTCGTGCACCCCGTTGAATGTGCAGCCTGCGCCACGCCCGAGGGCACTGCCTTTGCCAGCGGCCCACTCTGCGACGACCCTAAAATCACTACCGGGGCAGGCGATCACTTCAACTCCGGCTTCGTTACCGGGCGCCTCATCGGCCTCTCCCCCGAAGCCGCCCTGACCCTCGCGGTAGCCACATCCGGGCACTACGTGCGCACCGCCGTCAGCCCAAGCCTTAATGACCTCGCTGAATTCATTGCTTCCTGGTAAGCAGCCCTCTGTCCTCCGTCATCATTCATCATTTATCTGAAAAAATATCCGGTATGTTCATCAGCTTCGAAGGCGGCGAAGGTTGCGGAAAATCCACTCAGATCGAGCTACTCGCGGCGCGCCTGAAACGCGAAGGCGTGACTGCCCACCAGACCCGCGAACCTGGCGGCACAAGGCTCGGCGAAGCCATTCGTAACCTGCTGCAACACGACTCCGCCGGTGAGGGCATGTGCCCCGAAGCTGAGCTACTCCTCTTCACCGCCGCCCGCGCACAGATCAGCCGCGAGTTCATTGGCCCCGCACTCGAGCGGGGTGAGGTCGTGCTCTGTGACCGCTTCATGGATTCGACGACTGTCTATCAAGGCGTGGCCCGAGCCATTGATCCCGAACAAGTCGCCGCTATCAACACTTTCGCCACCGGGGGCCTAAAACCTCATCTCACGATCCTGCTGGATCTCACGCCCGAAGTCGGCATGCAGCGCGTGCTCGAACGCAGCAGCGGCGAGTTGGACCGCATGGAACAGGAAGACCAAAGTTTTTTCAACCAAGTCCGCCGCGGCTACCTCCAAGTCGCGGAGGCCAACCCCGACCGCTTCCTAGTCCTCGACGCCAGCCAAGCCATCGAAACCCTTCAAACCAAAATCTGGAATGCAGTTAAGCCACGCCTTACCTGAAGCTCTGCGCAAAACCCGGGCCGTAGAAGTCCTCGAACGCTCCCTCGCCAACAACCGGCTCGGGCACGGCATTCTCCTGCACGGTGAAAGTCCTACCGGGCTGGAGCAAATTGTCCGTTTGATTGCCGGCCAACTCTTGGAAACCGAGCGCAATCCACTGGAACACCCCGATTGCTTCATGTTGCGCCCGAGCGGGAAGGCGCGAATGATCCGCGTCGGTGACTCTGGCGAGAATAACACCATGCGCCAGCTTGTCGTCAATATGCAGAAGTCCTCCAATCAGGGCGGGCGCAAAGTGGGCATTATCTTTGATGCCGACCGGATGAACCCAGCCTCGGCCAACGCCTTTCTTAAGACCCTCGAAGAACCACCCGAAGGCACCACCCTCTTTCTGCTCACGACTCGGCCCTACGACCTGCTGGACACTATCCGTAGCCGCTGTCTGAATTTCCGCGTGCCAGCCGCGCTCGAAACGGTTGAGCATGCGGATTGGACGCTCTGGGGCACGGACTACCGCAAGTGGCTCTCGCTCCTGATCGCCGGACCGAACAAACAGTCAATCCCGCACATCATGCTGGGAGCATATGGCTTGAATGCCCGCTTCCAGAGCATTCTTTCTGAAATCACCAAAGCGACCTGGAAAGAACAGAAGGCGGCTTTAGGCGATGAAGTAACCAGCGAGGAGAAAGACGCCATGGAGGCAGGATTAAGCAAAGGCTTCCGCAAGCAGCTTCTTAGCGAAGTTGAAAAAATGACGTCAACCTACGCGCGCGATCTGGAAAAGGCCAACCCCGGACGCCTACCAGCCACTGCTCTCAACCGGGCCATCGAAAGTCTGGAAAAGTCTGCCGGCCTGCTCGAGCTGAATTTCAACCAGGTCGCCGCCCTGGAACGCTTCTTTCTTACCTCGCTCCGTATCTGGACGGCAGCGAGGTAGTGACGGGAATTAAAAGTAGAGGCTCCGCTTGCGGATGCCCGCATCGCCGTCGAGGCGATGCCACCACCTCAACGATGATGCAAGGCCTCCGACATCCGACGGCCGGCTTCTCAACGAAGCCGTGACATCCGCAAGCGGAGTCCCTACAAGATATTAGCATTTCACCTTAACTTCAGCATCACGCCGTAGCCCCGCAAGGGCGTAGGCGACCACTTTCACCTTCACCCGCGCACAAAGCGCGCGCCCCATGTGCGGACGATTTACACTTCACGCGAATAAGCAAAAGCTGGCCGAGGCCATCGCCCTTGCCCTGCCCGACTGTATCGAGCCGGATTATAACATTTCGCCCGGTCGCGAGGTGTTGAGCATATCCCAGCGCAAGGCGGAGGCACCCCGGGCAACGCTGATGCATTGGGGGCTGAAGACGCCGCAGAATTTTCATGTCAACGCGCGTATCGAAACGGCAGATACGGCGCCCCGCTTCCGCGAGAACTGGGAGCAGCACCGCTGCCTCGTCCCGGCCAGTGGCTTTTACGAGTGGTATGCCGATGGGCTAACGAAGCAGCCTTACTACATCTACCCAACCGACCGCGAAATTTGTTTCCTCGCCGGCCTCTGGTATCCGTCTTCACGGGTCGAACAGCCGGACACTTGTATCTTGTTAACTACAGCCGCAAACAGCGAAATTGAAGCTGTGCATCACCGCATGCCGGTCATTCTCGGCGCGGAAGCACGCGACGCTTGGCTGCAGAACGAAGTGAGTAAAAACGAGGCAGTGCGGCTTGCGAATGAAGTGCCTTTTGAAAAACATACCGTCTCCAGACGTGTCAACAGTGTGCACAATAACGACAGCCGCATCATCAAAGCAACGGCTCCGCTAAACGACGATCAGATGTTGTTATTCTAGAACAAAGGTAGGGCGCCGTCTCCAGACAAGCCGTGTCACGGTGGCCCGAACTGCTGCGGCTAGCACAACGCGGCTTGTCTGGAGACGGCGCCCTACCATTCATTTTAGGATCAAGGGGCATTGACCTAGCCGCGAGAACATGAATTCTGCATGTTCACTGCTCGCTTGCCGGGCACCTCATTATCAAACCAAGAAATTTAACTGTTCATTGCGAAGTAAGTATCCAAAGTTAAAGCAAGCGCCCAGAGCACTCTTCGGGATTCTCATTATTGTCGTGGGTCTGGTTGGATGCAAAAAACCCTTCAGCGATCGGGAGCAGGACAACTCGGTCTACCGCCATTCTGAGAATGGCGCACCGGTCACGATGGATCCCACCTCTGCCTCGACGATTTATGAGAATCTCATGGTCACCACCATCTATGATCAACTCTACGAGTATAAGTATCTGGCCCGCCCCTATGAGCTAAAGCCCCGCCTGGCTGAAAGCCTGCCGGAAGTCAGCGAGGATGGGCTCGTCTATATTATCCGCATCAAGCCAGGCATTCGTTTTGCAGACGACCCCTGCTTCCCGGAAGGCAAGGGCCGCGAGGTCGTGGTGCAGGATTTCATCTACTCGCTGA
>Ga0307966_1000518_pt1 | contig 32128 bp, 34 predicted proteins | sample OrgLakmetagen646_FD_203141 | JGI IMG/M metagenome (GOLD analysis project Ga0307966, IMG submission 203141) | Saline water microbial communities from Organic Lake, Antarctica - #646 | ecosystem: Environmental > Aquatic > Non-marine Saline and Alkaline > Saline | place: Antarctica: Organic Lake... | reverse complement strand
TCGCAGCGCATTGCGGCCGCGTCGTTGGAGGCTGCCGCGCGTGACATGCCCCTGCCACTAGTGCTTAAGGGCGAGGGCTTCGCGCACAAGACTGAGGCGGGCGCAGTAGCGCTGAATCTTGCCTCGCCGGATGCGATCATCGAGGCGGCGCAACGTATGCGTGCGCCTGCCTATCTGCTGGAAGAGATGATAACCGGCGGCGTCGCTGAGTTACTGATCGGGGTTGTCCGCGATCCCGCGCATGGCTTTGTCCTGACGCTTGCGGCGGGCGGGGTGCTGACCGAAATACTGCGTGACAGCACCTCTCTGATCGTGCCGGTGACTGCGCAGCAGATCGACGTGGCGCTAGACAGCTTGCATATCGCGCCGCTGCTGGCGGGATATCGCGGCCAGCCCGGCGCGGACCGCGCGGCGATTATGCGTGCGGTCATGGCCGTGCAGAACTACGTCATTGAGAACGCCGCCATCCTGCAGGAGGTCGAGATCAATCCGTTGATCTGCACCCCCACGCGGGCTGTTGCGGCAGATGCGCTTATCAGAATAGGAGAATTGACATGACAGACAGCCCCATCAAGACCGAAACGCGCGGTTACGTCCTTGAGGTCACGCTGGACCGACCCAAAGCGAATGCCATTGATCTGCACACCAGCCGCCTGCTGGGCGAGGTTTTTCGTGACTTTCGCGACGACGATAACTTGCGTGTCGCGATCATCACTGGGGGAGGTGACAAGTTTTTTTGCCCCGGCTGGGATCTGAAGGCTGCGGCGGACGGCGACGCGGTCGATGGCGATTACGGCGTCGGCGGCTTTGGCGGTATTCAGGAGCTGCGCGACCTGAACAAACCTATTGTGGCCGCCGTCAACGGCATCTGCTGTGGTGGCGGGCTTGAGCTGGCGCTGAGCGCGGATATCATTATCGCGGCCGACCACGCACAATTTGCGCTGCCGGAGATACGCTCTGGTACTGTTGCAGACGCAGCCAGCGTACGGTTGCCCAAGCGTATTCCATACCATATCGCCATGGAGATGCTGCTGACCGGCCGCTGGCTGGAGGCCGAGGAGGCCGCGCGCTGGGGCATGATCAACCGCATCGTTCCCGCCGCTACGCTGATGGATGCCGCCCGCACATTGGCGGATGAGTTGGCCGCCGGGCCGCCTTTGGTCTACGCCGCGCTGAAAGAAATCGTGCGCGACGCCGAAGGTAGTGATTTTCAAACTGTGATGAACAAGATTGCGCGTCGGCAATATCCTACTGTTGATGTCCTTTACTCATCCGAGGACCAGCTGGAAGGTGCGCGCGCCTTTGCCGAAAAACGCGATCCTGTGTGGAAGGGAAGCTGACCTTTAGCAGGGCCCAAAGGTGGAGCGCGCTCGCGCGCGTTCCCGCCCACAGGCTCGGGGGCGAATGACAGCTGCGCGCGCGAATGCTATGAATGCGGATGCCTGCTGGAGCGAGACCCGCGACTGAAACAAAAAGATAGTGATGGCCGGAGGTGGTTGGTGGCGCCAGACCTGCTGGGGTTCCTGACACGAGAGGGCAGCTTTACGGATACCAATCCGGCGTGGCTCAAGACGCTTGACTTCACCGCCGCCGAGGTCTTGGGCCGGTCATTCATGGACTTCATCCATCCTGAGGATTTGGACAGCACTCGCACTGCGCTCGTGCGGATCAACAACGGCTTTCCGCTTCTGAACATCGTCAACAGATTCAGATGCAAGGATGGCAGCTATGAATGGCTGTCTTGGAATGTCGTCCCCGAGGAGGGATACTTCTTTTGCAGTGCCCGCTACATCACCGCCGAAAAGAAAAACGAGGCCGCGCTGAGGACCCACGAAGAGGAGGTGAAGCTGCGCGATCAGTTCATCGCCGTTCTGGGCCATGACGTGCGCAATCCGTTGGCCGCGATCAATGCCGCTGCCCGGATGATCGGGCGAAGCGCCGAGGACAGTCAGACCCAAGATATGGTCGCCTCAATCATGGGCTCGACCGGACGCATCGCCAACCTGATTGATGATGTGATGGACTTCACCCGCGCGCAGCTGGGCGGCGGCCTGAATATTGATTGGCGCACTTCCCATGACGTCACGCCGATCCTTGAGCAGACGGTGCGGGAAATCAGCCTCGCCCATCCCGAAACTGAGATTTTGACCGAATATTCCTTTTGCGATCCGGTTTACTGCGATGCAGGGCGCATATCGCAGCTGAAATCGAACCTGGTGGCCAACGCTGTAGTCCACGGCGCGCCCATCACCGTCAGCGCCAAGGACAGAGACAGCTCCTTCTATCTGTGGGTGACAAATCTGGGTGAGCCGATACCCGAGAATATCCGCCACATGCTGTTCGAGCCATTCGTGCGCTCGAACGTTCGCCAATCGCAAAACGGCCTTGGCTTCGGCCTGTTTATCGCGCGCGAGATGGCACGCGGGAATGGCGGCGACCTGACCATGACGTCAGATGCTGAATAGACCGTCTTTACCTTTCGGATGCCGCGCCTGTGACACGCGGCCTATTGTGCGGCCAAGCGCACCCTAGCCGGTAACGATATCGCGCTGCTCCTCCAGCCCCATCGATACGAGCAGCGGCGATTCTTCCTGCCGCTGCTGAAAGGCCGCTTTACCATTCAGTCCCTGCCATCCGCACTTAGTCAGCGATTGCGCCACAGACCCGCCCAGCGTGTTGCCGGGACCAGCGACGATGAACATATCCGGCGCAAATTCGCGCGCGGCAATCCGGATGGCGCTTGCGAAATCGTAGGTTTCCGTCACCTGCGCGCCCAGTGTGTAATCGTGCAGCGCACCAGTATCGGTGCCATGGGGCCACCATATCGCGCCGCGCCCGTCGATCATCGGCAGCTTTGGCTGTACGAACAGCGCAGCAGGCAGCGCCGCGCGCCCCGCCTCGGCCACGGGCGCCTGCAAGTCGGTGTGGAAGGCTGCATGATGCGGTAGGCGCATGGGAAAGCGGTCTTTGATACGTGGCACGGATGCCTCGAATTCGGCTAGCCCCGCCGCATTACCCGCCAGAACCAGCACCCCGCCCAGATCGATAGAGAGGCGCAGCACCGCGTCGCCGTCGTCGATCTGGCGGACCGTGTCCAGCAGGCCGGCCCTTCGTGCGGGATCGATGCGCCAATCTGCGCCGGTGCAGGGATAGACCAACTGTCCGCCGATGGAGGCCTCCTGCATCAGGCGGCCCATCGTGTTGACTACCTGAAATCCGGCCTCGGCGCTTAGCGCGCCGGCGGCGGCCAGTGCGGTGTACCAGCCCATCGAATTGCCAGTGACCGCGACCAGTTCGATATCGTCCGCCAGCGCCATCCGGTCGAGGTATGAGCAGGCGTAGATCAGGGGCGATGCGGTATCGCCTTTGGTATGTGTATCGCTCGAAAATCGCTCGGCGCTGTCAAGTTCGGTGACGGGTGTCTGGCCCTCTGCCCGGCGTAGGTCGTCGAACGTGTCCAGCAGCGGCGCGCCTGCATGGTGGCGACCAAGGTACCCAAGCTCCGGCTTGTTATAAGTGCCCCGTCCGGGGCAGATCAGCACCGCACGGCAGGTCATTCGCAGGCCTCCTTTGCAGCGGCGACGATGCTTTCTGCCGATGGCATGGTAGCGGCATAGGCAGGGCCGGTTGCGATAAAGCTGTCCTCGGCAACCGCGCGGCTAACGGGCATTTCTGCCCGCTCGACAAAGAGGGCCATCAGCGCCTCGGCCTGCCCCCCGCTGCGGCGGCATTCGTCCACGATCAAAACCGATTTGCACCCCCGCGTCGCGTCGATCAGCGCGCTCGCAGGCAGGGGCGTGATCCAGCGTATGTCGACCACGCGCGCGTTGATCCCCTCAGCTTTCAGCGTTTTCTGTGCTTGCCGCGACAGGTAGTGCCCGTTGCCATATGTCACGATAGCCAAATCCTTGCCGTGCCCATGCACCCCGACGCTGCCCAGTGATATCCGCTCGTCCGGGGCCGGATACTTGCCCATCCAGCCACCATCGCCCGCGCTGTGCAGATCGCGCATCGGATACAGCGCGATAGGCTCGATGAACACGACGACGCGCTGTTCCTCTCGCGCGAGCCGCACAGATTCGCGTAGCATCATCGCGGCCTCGGGGCCCGACGATGGGCAGGCGACGATCAGGCCGGGAATGTCGCGCAGGACCGCCAGTGAATTGTCGTTATGGAAATGCCCGCCAAAGCCCTTTTGGTATCCTAGCCCAGCGACGCGCAGCACCATTGGGTTGGTGAATTGGCCATTTGAGAAGAACGGCAGCGTCGCCGCCTCACCGCGCAGCTGGTCCTCGGCGTTGTGCAGATATGCCAGAAACTGGATCTCTGGCATCGGTATAAACCCGTTATGCGCCATGCCGATGGCAAGGCCAAGAATGCTCTGCTCATCAAGTATCGTATCGATCACCCGGTCTGTGCCAAACCGTTGGTGCAGGCGTTGGGTCACGCCGTAGACGCCGCCCTTGCGGCCCACATCCTCGCCCATCACGGTGATCTCGCCGTGGGCTAGCATCAGATCGGTCAGCGCCCAGTTGATGAGGCGGCTCATTGGCTGAGGTTTGTCCATTTGCTTGATATCGCTGCCGAACGTCGCCTCGCGCGCCTCAGGGCTGGGCCCGTTCGTCGGCGCGCATTCGCGTTTTGGGGGGATGATGCTGGCCATCACATCCTGGGCTGTTGTCAAACGGGGCCGCTGTACAGCCTCGGCCGCCACGCGCTCGACGCGGGCGTTGGTCTGGTCATAAATGTCGAGGGCAGCAGCGTGGCTCAACGCGCCGGCTGCATCCAGCAAGCGGACGCTATGCAGAAGGGGATCGTTTGCCTCCTCCGCCTCGACCTGCGCGGTGGGCAGGTACGTGGTGGGCAGGTCCGCGCCGGCATGGCCGTAGAGGCGTACCATAATGAGGTGCAAAAACGCCGGCTTACGCTGTGTGCGAACATAGCGCGCGGCCTCTGCCGCGACGTGCGCTGTATCGTACAGATCTAGGCCATTGGCGGCGAAGTATTTAATGCCGGGGCGGTGTTGCATGGATGCCGCGATCCACCCTTTGGGGGTCTGGGTGGAAATGCCGATGCCGTTATCCTCGCAGACCAGCAAGAGGGGCAGGGGAACCGATTGGATGCTGGTCCAGCCCGCGGTGTTAATGGCGCCTTGGGCGGTGGAGTGATTGGCCGACGCGTCACCAAACGACGCCATCGCGATGCCGTCATGCGGCAGCATCCGATGCTCTGGTGGGCGACGCCGCGCCAATCCCAGACCATAGGCCGCGCCCACTGCTTTGGGCAGATGCGAGGCGATGGTTGAGGTTTGCGGAGGGATCATCAGCGCCTTCGATCCCAACACCTTGTGCCGCCCGCCCGAAATGGGATCCTCGCACGAACAGGTAAAGCTGAGCAGCATGTCCCATAGCGCGGATTGCCCCGGCACTTGCCCGGCGCGGGCCAGCTGGAATGCGGCGTCACGGTAGTGCAGAAACGCGATGTCATCCGGGCGCAGCGCATGGGCGACGGCGGCCATCCCCTCATGCCCGGACGATCCGATGGTGTAAAATCCCTGACCCGCCTTCTGCATCGCGCGGCTGGTGCGGTCCAATGCACGGCTCAGGCATTGCGCGCGGTAGAGTGCAACGGCGTCGGTATCACTCAAGCTGCTGTTCAGCGCAGCGCCGGTTGGCAGGTCGCCCCTATTTATGCCCGGTGGCAGATCGCCTGAAGCAGCGCGGGCGCGGAAGTTCTCATGCACAATCTGCGCGCGGTCCATTCAAGGCCCTCCTGTGGTCTGCAGCTTGGGGGCCGCTCTGTAGCTTGCATCTTGCCCGGCCCCTGCGCGCACCTCAAGCCTTGTTTTACCTAGGCCCACCCGGCTAAGGCAGGCAGGCAAGGACGGGGGCGCGTGTGCAGTGACGGATCTTCTGGCGATAGACGACGTGTCCCTGACGCTTGAGGGGCGTGACATTCTGCATGGCATTACCATACGCGGCGATCAACGCCGCATCGGCATTGTCGGGCGCAACGGATCGGGCAAAAGCACGCTGGCCCGGGTAATCGCAGGGCTGCAAGCGCCGGATACCGGCACGGTGCGGGTCTGCGGCGTCGATGTGGCCAAGGATCGCAAGGCCGCGATCCGCACGGTTGGCATCCTCTTTCAGAACCCCGATCACCAGATTATTTTTCCCACCGTGGACGAGGAGATCGCCTTTGGCTTGCGCCAGTTGGGCGCGAGCGTACCCGAGGCCGAGGAGGGCACCTGTGCCATCCTCGCCCGCTTTGGCAAGGAGCACTGGGCCGGGGCGGCGGTTCACCCGCTCAGCCAAGGTCAAAAACAACTGCTGTGCCTCATGGCTATCCTTGCCATGCGCCCCCGCCTGATTGTACTGGATGAGCCGTTGTCAGGCCTCGACATCCCCACGCAGATGCAGCTGATGCGCTATCTGGACGGTGCGGCGGCGCATTTGATCCATATCTCGCACGATCCGGCGGTGCTGGCCGACTATGACCGTGTGGTCTGGATCGGTGAAGGCCATGTCGTCAGGGACGGCGCGGCAAGCGCGGTGCTAGAGGAGTTTCAGGTCGATATGCAGCGGTTGGGAGGGATGGATGATATCTCTGACCTCGCCGGTTGAGACTTGGGCACATGGTTGGCGCGCCGGAGCCAAGCTGGGCGCGCTTTGCCTTGCCACGATGGGGCTGTTTGCGATGGGTAGCGTGGCGGGTCATACCGTGGCCTTCGCCGGGATGCTGGCACTTTATGCCGCTCCGGGCCGCGTGTTTCTGAGCGCGGGCATCGCCCGGCTGCGGATGCTGTGGCCGTTTCTGGCGATCATCGTGATTTGGCACATTGTGTCCTCCACGCCAGCGCAGGGCGCCGTTATCGCGTTGCGGCTGGTCACGGCGGTGGGGCTGGCGAACCTCGTGACGATGACGACGCGGCTGTCGGACATGATCGGTGTGGTGCGCTGGCTGGCCGCGCCTTTGCGGCGGCTTGGCGTGGACACCCGCGCGCTGGAGCTGGGGATCGCACTGGTCATTCGCTTTACGCCCATGCTGGCGGGCAAGGGCACGCAGCTTGCCCGCGCATGGCGGGCGCGGTCGGCCCGGCGTCCGGGCTGGCGTGTCGTGCTGCCGTTTACCTTGTGCGCGATAGACGACGCAGAGCATGTCGCCGATGCGCTGAAGGCCCGGGGCGGGGTGTGAGTGGAACCGATAGCCGGGTAAGGGCCAGCCCGTCACGCCGTTGGCGTGCTATCTGACGGCGTACTTTTGGCGCGACGGATGGAGTTGCAACACCTGAAAACGGAGCGGTTTTCTGCAAAGTCCCTCCCCCAAAAAAAAAGTATAAAAAATAACGTCGCAGCCAAAGCGCCGGCCCGGCAGGCTACGGCGTTGATCCGGGGCGAGGTTGCGCGCCCTCGCGAACGCCGCTCTCCCAAGTTAATTGTTGCCTCCCGCCCCCATTTCGGCGCATCTACGTCCCGACGCCAGCCGAAAGGACCCGAACCAAATGGAACGCAACATCGCCCTAGTCGCGCTATTCGCCGCGCTGATCGCCGCCCTCGGGATCATCCCGCAGGTCACGCTTCCCTTCGGTGTGCCGATCACCGCGCAATCGCTGGGCGTTATGCTGTGCGGCACGGTCCTCGGTGCAAAACGTGGCGTGATGGCGGTACTGCTCTTTATGCTGCTGGTCTGTCTCGGCCTGCCGCTTCTGTCTGGCGGGCGCGGTGGCCTCGGCGTGATCGTCTCGCCTACGGGTGGCTTCTTCCTTGCCTTTCCGGTCGCGGCATTCGTCGCCGGCCTCATCACGCAAAGCTGGCGTAGCGTGCCGCTTGCCGTATCGGCCGGCGTCGCTGCGGTCATAGGCGGCGCGGTGCTTTATGTCTTTGGGATCATTGGCCTGTCGGCAGTGCTGGGCAAGTCTCTGGGCCAATCGACGTTGCTGGTCACTGCGTTCATCCCGGGCGATCTAGTCAAGGCGGTGCTGGCGGGCCTGATCACCTCAGCACTTTACAAAGCGCGCCCACGCGCAGTGTTGTCGCGCAGCTAAGTTACCCCCCAGACGTCGCGCATCCGCGCCCATGTCACCGCCGCAGCCACGGCGGGCTTGCGCAGGAAGTGGAACGGGATCGGGCGCATCTGCGTGACGGGAAAGTTTATCCCGGCCTCGGGCGTGCCTGATGCCCAATCTGCCAGCTCGCGCCCCATCGCCACACCCCGGCCCACATAGCCGAGTGTCGACATCGTGCCCTCGTCCAGCCGGTGCAGATGCGGATAATGATCGGGCGTGATCGACACGAAACCGCCCTAGGCATAGGCCCATTCCGCGTCCTACAATTGCGGATAGACCACGTTCGCCGCCCGCCTTAGCGCCGCAAATTGCCGCTGTACGCCAGTCTCTGAGTAATCACCGCGCCCACCGATCATGAAGCGGCCATCATCATCGAGCCGGAAATAGAGCAGCAGGCGCCGACTATCGGACGCTGAATGGCCCTGCGGCAGGATGCTGCGCCGGATATTGTCACGCAGCGGCGCGGTCGCAATTTGGATCGAGCGGACGGGCACCTGAGTGCGGCGTAGGCGCGGGGCGATGCCACCCGTGTAGGCATTGGTGCACATCAGGACGCGGCGTGCGGTCAACTGGCCGGCACCGGTGGTGGTGACGCCGCTGCCTCCAATGCGCCGGATACCCAACACGCGGCTGTGCCCGTGCAGTACTGCGCCGACCTTTTGCGCGGCAGTTGCCAGACCAATGGCATAGTTCAGCGGATGCAGCTTGCCGCCCCGCTCGTCGATCATAGCGCCAATGTAGGCCGAGCTGCCCAGCACATCGACCGCTGCTTTGCGATCCAGCAGGCGCAAAGGCGCGTCCCGGCGCGTCCATTACTCGACGCGGGCAGTCACAGTCTTTAGTGCTGCGTCGTCGTGGATGGGCTGCACCCAGCCTTTCTGCGAAAAACCGCAATCGATGCCGTGACGTCTGACCAGATCTGCTACCAGATCGCCCGAGGCGCTCGACATCGCGATCATCCGCTCGCCCATATCTGCCACGACGCGGGCCAGCACGGTGTCAGGATCCTCCTTCAGCCCCGGGTTGACTTGCCCGCCATTGCGCCCCGACGCGCCCCAGCCCGGCGTCTCAGCCTCCAAGAGGGTGACAGAGACGCCCTGCTCGGCCAGATGCAGCGCCGCTGACAGGCCGGTATAACCGCCGCCAATCACAGCCACCTCGGCCTCGGCATTGCCCTTTAGGGCTGGGTAATCAGGTGCGGGATTAGCCGTCGCGGTCCAGACGGAATTGGCAATGCTGAGGGTTTCGTTGGCGATCGTTGGGGCGTTCTTTTCAAGGGGTCTAGTCTTTCCATTGAACCATTATTTCAAATGGCTCAAGCAATATGGCAGAGGCGAAATGCGTCGTAAATTGCCGCATGGACGTTGCGGTTGGCTTGTGCATCGCCGATCCGGTGCAGTTGGTAGCCGGCGCCTGCCATCGGCTGCGGGCGTCGCGCGATCAGCGCGTTCACATCCGTCACGCCATCATTGCCAGACGCGCTGCGCAGGGCCGCGAACATCTCACCATCGGCCACGGTGCCCATGTCGACGATCACCTGATCGAATTCCATGCTCATTTCGGTATGGGTCAGCTCGTTCAGTAGCGTCGCGGTCAGTTGGTTGTCTGCGGGCATCACCGATATCAGGCGCAGGTCGGTCATCGCCGCGATGCCCGGATGCGAGAACTCGGTGCGCCAGCGTGTCGTCTCGGCATGTGTCAAATCCTGCGCGAGGCCCGCGTCGATAGTGGCGAACGCCACCTCGGCCCCGGCGTCATGTGCCAGCTTGGCCGCCATCAGGGCGGGGTGGCGGCCTGTGCCGTCCCAGATCAGCACCTTACCGCAGGGCCGCACCTGACCGCCGATCACGTCCCAAGCCGAGGTCGCCAGATCGGCGCACTTGCCAAAGTCCGTCTGCGGCAGGCCGCCTGTGGCGAGGATCACCAGATCGGGGTTCAGCGCTTCGATATCGGCGGGCTCCATATAGGCGTTGTAATGTATTGGCACGCCCGCGCGCTCCAACTCGGCCAGTCGCCAGTCGATGAGGCCCGACAGATCGCGCCGCCAGCCTGTAGCGGCGAGCACCATCTGCCCGCCGGGCTGTGACGCAGCCTCATGCACGCTCACATCATGGCCGCGCAGCGCCAGCACGCGTGCGGCCTTAAGGCCGCCGACGACGACGGCGCGGCGCTTACGCTCCGCCGGGTTCACATCGTGCGGCAGGAGGGTCTCGCGCCCCGTGACCGCGTTGTGCAGGCTTTTGGGCCGGTATTGCGACTGGCAATGTTGCGCGCCAACACAAGGGCGTATGCGGTCCTCCTCGCCGGCCGCTAATTTGGCCACCAGATGCGGGTCGGCGATCTGCGCGCGGGTCATTCCGGCCATGTCGAGATGCCCCGCGGCCACCGCATGCCGAGCCGACGCAAGGTCTGATATGCGCGCGGCATGGAACACCGGCAGCCCGACCTCACGCTTGAATTTGCCCATATTTTCGACCCAGGGCGCGATGGGCGTGCCGATGCCTGGCATATTCTCCATCGTCAAGCTGCGCATCGTGTCCATCGAGCCGTAGATGGCGTTGAAAAAATCAACGCTGCCCGTTGCCTGTAGCATCTGCGCGGCGCCCACGCTTTCGTCGGGCCGCAAGAGGCCGTCCGGCCCCTCGTCCACGACCCAGCGGATACCGATCACGAACGCATCGCTGGTGGCCGCGCGCATTGCCTCATGCACCATCAGCGTGAATCGCATCCGGTTTTCCAGTGAGCTGCCAAACGCGTCTGTGCGCAGGTTCGTGCGCGGTGACAGGATCTGGCCCAGAATATGCCCGCCATTCAGCGTCTCGATCCCGTCAAGTCCGCCCTCCTCGCAGCGTTTGGCCGCATCGGCATAGGCTGCGATCACGCGGTCAATGTCGTGGCGATCCATCTCGCGGGGAATGGCGGGCGCGGTGCAGTGTCTCGCGCACTGCGGATGGTCCGATGGCGGGCATCCATTCGTCTTTGTAGGGGTCCGCGCGGCGGCCCAGATGGGTAATCTGGCACATCAGGGCGGTGCCATGTTAGTGCATCGTGGCCGAGAATTTTTGCAGATGGGGAATGATCCCGTCATCGCCTACGTTCAGTTGGTTAAAGATATTGGGGCTGTCCGCCGCGATGTTGGACGAGCCGCCGAACATTGACAGGCCAATGTCGCCACGCGCCTTTTCTGCTTGATAGGCTTGATATGCGTCTTGCGGATAGCCGCCCACCTGTAGCCCGCAGGCGTGGCTGGTCGACATGATCCGGTTGCGGATCGTCAGGCTGCGGATCTGCAAGGGTTGCAGCAGCGGATCGCGCGTGACGGCATCGATGGTGTCCTTCATAGGATGTCCTTTCAGACTTAATCTGGCCGGGTAAATGGATGCGCCGTGCGGGTCAGCCCGCCATCGACGCGGATATTCTGCCCAGTGATGTAGGTGGCGTTCTCGCCCGCGAGGAATGCGGCGACGCTGGCAATTTCTTCGGGCCTGCCGGGGCGGCCAACGGGGACGTGGGCGGCGACTTCTCGCAACCGCTCGGGCGTGTATTTGGCGCGCAGGGCGTCCGTCATTATGTATCCGGGCGCGACGGCGTTTACCGTGACGCCGTGATGCGCGACTTCGGTGGCCAGCGATGCGGTCATCCCGTCCAGCCCAAATTTCGATGCGCAGTAGGCGGTGTTGCCGGGGTTGCCCGCGACGCTCCAGATCGAGGTGATGCTGATGATGCGGCCCCAGCCGTGCGCTGTCATATGTGGCAGGCAGGCGCGCGTCAGGGCGTAGGAGCCCGTGAGGTTGGCGGTTATCATCCGGGCCAGTGTCGCTGCGTCCGTGTCGATCATTGCGCCCTTGATGTTGATGCCCGCGTTGTTGATGAGGATATCGGGTCTCAGGGCGCCTGCAACTTGCGCGCAGGCCCTGTCCAATGACGTGGGATCGCAATAATCTAGCTGTAAGTAACCGATACGGGCATCCAGCCCCGCGGTCCGCGCATCGGCCCGCCAGGTGATGGTGCAGGTATGCCCGGCCGTGGCCAGCGCCGCCGCGATGGCCGCGCCAATACCAGTACCGGCGCCGGTTATGAGTGCGGTGCGGGTCATGGCGCATCCTCAAAAAGGTAACAGGCAGTACGATGATCGGGGCCAGTTTGGCGAATATCCGGATGCACGCCCGCGCAAACCTCCATCGCGTGCAGGTAGCGGCCCATATAGCGGCAGGCGCGCGTGTCATCGCGTAGCGGGTTATAGATGTCGCGCGTGCTGGCCTTGGTTTTGCGGCCCTTGTCCAGCCTGCTCAAAAGCTCCTGAGTGTAGGGATGTTTGGGGTCCGCATAAATCTGCTTTGTCGGCCCGACCTCCAACAGCTTGCCGAAATACATGATCGCGATCCAGTCGCACAGGAAGCGAGCGACATGCAGGTCGTGGGTGACGAAAATGATGGTCAGGTTATGTATGGCGCGCAGCCGTTTCAGCAGGTTCAGGATCTGCGCGCGCACGGATACGTCCAGCTTGCTGGCCGCCTCGTCGGCGAACAGCACCTTTGGCTGCGTCGCCAGTGCTCGCGCGATGGCCGCGCGCTGTAGCTGGCCGCCTGACAGCTCATGAGAGAAGCGATTTCGGAACTGCGCGCCAAGGCCGACATCCAGCAGCAGCGCGTCGATGGCGGCATCCATGTCAGCCCTGCCGACCAGTCCTGCCGACCAGCCCATGCAGGCGCAGCGGAATGGCCAGCGCTTGCGCCACCGCGTGGTGGGGATTGAGCAAGCTGAGGGGATCTTGAAAGACCATCTGCATCGCGCTGCTGCTCAGGTCCAGTGGCGCACCGTCCAGTGTGACGCTGCCACCTGAGACGGGATGCAGGCCAAGCGCGGCCTTGCAGATGATCGTCTCGCCGCTGCCGCTCGTCTCCGACGACGCCCAGAATTTCGCCCTGACTTATGGCCAGATCGACGTGATCGACGGCGTTAAAGGGGGTGCTGCGACCGCGCAATTGCGACATCAGGCCCGTCCCAGCGGCGAAGCTGACGACGACGTCTTCGAACCGCAGGAAGGGGGCGGCGGGGGCGGTATTTGCGTCGGCGCTCATGCGTCCACCTCCGTGCGATCGGCCTTGATGCAGCGCACCTCGCCGTGGCCGGGCACGTGGTGCAGCGGGATCGCGTGATCGCACGCGGCCTCGTACAGCGGACAGCGTGGCGCGAAACGGCAGCTGTTTTCAGGCCATTTCCCGGTGCCCACCTCGCCCGCGATCTCTGTCAGCGTTTCAAAGTCGCCTTCCAGCTCGCGCGCGGTCTGCACCAGCCCTTGGGTGTAGGGATGGCGCGGATTTTGCATCAGCGCCTCGGTTCCGCCCTGCTCCACGATCTGGTCGGCGTACATCACGATGATGCTGTCGCTGATCTGCTCGGCGATGGTCATGTCGTGGGTGATGAATATGAATGACGCATCCACCTCGCGGCGCAGCTTGTCGAACAGATCGATGATCTGCCGCTCTACCAGATTGTCGAGGTTCGTCGTCGGCTCGTCCGCGACGATCAGCGACTGGCGCGAGAACATCACAAGCGCGATCAGGCAGCGTTGCAGCATCCCGCCGCTTAGCTGGTGGGGGTATTTTCAGTGTTGTTTTTGGATCGGCGATATCGACTTGGCGCAGTGCTTCGGCGGCGTCGCCGAGGATGTCGTCATGCCCGGCAGGGTGGCGGCGCCAGGCGTCGCGGAAATGCCAGCCGATCTTCTTGACCGGGTTGAAGCTACCTACCGGATCCTGAAAGATCATGGCCAATTCGCCGCCACGCAGAGCGTCGAATTCGGCCTCCGGCAGGGCCGAGATATCGTGCCCTTTATAAAGAATATGATCGGCCTCCAGTAATCCCGCGCCCGGCAGCAGGCGCAACAATGCGCTTGAGGTAACGGTTTTGCCCGATCCGCTCTCGCCGATAAGGCCCAAAACCTTGCCATGCTCAAGGGTGAAACTGACATCCGACGACACCGGCAGACCGCCTGAGCCGATGCGGAAACTGACGTTCAGGTTTTTCACATCCAGTAGTGGCGCGCTCATGCGTCCCTCGCTTTCAGTCTGGGGTCGGCCAGATCGCGCAGGCCGTCACCGAGTATGTTCAGGGCTAGCAGCGCGGTGGTCTTGGTCAGGCCAGTCGTGGTTAGAACCCAAGGCGCGCGGCGGAAGTATTCCTGCCCGTCGGCCATGATGACGCCGAGACTGGGCGCCGGGGGTTGCACGCCAAGGCCGATAAACGACAGCCCACCTTCGATCACGATGCCAAAGGCGACGGCGATGCTGGCCTGCACCAAGATGGGCGCGGATATGTTTGGCAGGCTCTCGCGGAACAATAGGCGCGGCGTGCTTTGGCCCATCACTTGGGCCGCATGCACATAGGCATCTCCGCGCACGATTTCGGTCGTGTTGCGGGTAATGCGGGCGAATATGGGCAGGTAAACCAGCATGATGGCCAGCGCCACGTTCATGACGCCAAAGCCGAGCGCGACCATTACAAACAGCGCCAGCACAAAGGCTGGCAAAGCAAAGAAGAGATCGACAATTCGCATCACGATCGCGCCGAACCAGCCGCCCAGATAGCCCGCAAAGAGGCCCGCCGTGATGCCGATGCACATGGCCGCCAGCACGCCCGAGACGGAAATCATCAGCGATATGCGCGCGCCCTCCATGACGCGGGCCAGCACGTCGCGGCCAAGGCTGTCGGTGCCGAAGGGATGCGACCACGATGGCGGCCTTGGCACGGCGGTGAAATCGAACGCGCCGCTGCCCCAAGGCGAGATGATCGGCCCGATGGTGATGATGACCAGAAAAAGCACGGTGATGGTGGATCCGGCAAATGCCGCACGATTCTGCATAAGAGTTTTCAGTTTCATGAGGCTACCTCGCGCGCCGCGGATCGAGGGCCGTACAAATCAGATCGATTACGTACTTAACGCCCAGGACAATGGCTAGAAACATCACCGCGCAGGCCTGCACGACGAAATAATCCCGCGCAAAAGCCGCCTCGACCATCAATGATCCACCGCCGTTCACGCCAAAGATACGCTCGATGATGACAACGCCGCCCAGAAGGTAGCGGATCTGCAGTCCGACCACGACGATGAACGGGATCACCAAGTTGCGAAAGACATGGTGCAGAAAGCGGAAGCGCCCGGAGTGGCCCAGCGATTTCGCCATGGTGACATGCTAGCGGTCCAGGTTTTCGATCAGGGCGGTGCGCAGCGTGCGGGTGAAAACGGCGGCCATCGGCGCGGCGATGGCCAGCGCGGGCAAGAAGCCTGAATGAAGCGCGCCGAGGATCGACTCGGACGGTTGGATAAACCCGTAGGAGGGGAAGAGGCCAAGGCCAATGGACAGGCCCAGGATCAGCATATAGCCGAACCAGAAATCGGGCATCGACACTCCCAGCACGGCCAGCGATGTTGCGCCGGTATCGATCAAGGTGCCCCGGTTTACAGCTGCAAGCGTACCAAGGATCAGGGCCAATATGACTGCAATGCTGAGTGTGTAGAGCCCAATGAATATCGTGTTCGGCAGGCGAAATGCCAGAAATTCGCCAATATCAGCGCCCAACGACACCGAGAGAGATTGGCCAAAGTCAAAGCGCAGGATGCCGCCCAGCCAGTCGAAATACTGAAGCAATAGCGGTGCATTGAGGCCGTGATCAGCGTTGAAGCGGGCGATCGTCTTGGGCGTGGCAAAGTCACCCAGCACAACGAGGGCTGGATCACCCGGCGCTGCCTTCATCACGAAAAACACGACGGCGGTGCCGACCAACATGGTGATCAGGGCGCCGGTGAGGCGTGTCAGAAAATATTTAAGGCCGGAGGGCATGTATCGTCTCTCAATCAGGCATGAACGCCCCGCGCCACTGGGGTGCGAGGCGTCAATTTTACCGCAGGATCAGCAATCCTTGATCTCGGCCAGCTGCGCGCCGAAGCCCCAATAGGGCCGCTGCACAAAGCCTTGCATCTTGGGTGCGAGCAGATTGTGGACGTTGCTCTCGAAGCAGGGCAGGGCGGTGCAATCCTTGATCGCCAGCGCCTCGGCCTGACGATACAGGTCGCCGCGCGCATCTAGATCCAGCGTGCGCCGGGCCTCTTCCAGCAGGGCGTCGACCTCCGGATTCGAGTATGTCTCGTAGTTGCGTGCGCCGTCCGTGTGATAGATGCTCGAACGCATACTCATCCGGATCGATCAGACCCAGCCAGCCCCAGATGAACGCCTGAAAATCGCCTGCCTGCTTGCGCTGGTAGACTGTGCCGCTGTCCGACACCTCGACGGTGAAATTCACGCCCAGCACCTGGTTGACTTGCAGGACAAACACTTCGGCGAAACGCTTCCACCAGCTGGAGCCCCATGTCAGTATGACAGCCTCGGTGCCAGCGCCATATTTCGACAGCGCCAGTTCCTTCAGCGCCATCATTGTCTCGGCAGGCTGGTCCTTGGTCGTGGCCCACGAGATCGAGCTGAGGACGATGCCATTTGCGGCGCGGCCTTCGCCGAAAATCACGACATCGACCATCGGCTGGCGGTCGAACGCCATCGACACCGCGCGGCGGAAATGCACATCGTCAAAGGGTGCGACGGCATTGTTAAGGCTGATAAAGCGGGTGTTGGTGCCCGCCGATTTCAGCACCTGAACGCGGTCGTCATTTTCCAGCTCGGGAACGTCGGGGAAGGGCGCCGTGCTGGTCACGTTGATGCTGCCGCCCAGAAGGGCCGTCACGCCAGCCGATTCCTCGGCGATCAGCGGGATTTCGACGATGTCGACCTTCGGCAGGCCTTCCTCGAAATACTCGGTATGCTTGGCCAGCTTGAGCGATGTGCCCGGCTGATACGCCGTCAGCTTGAAGGGGCCGGTGCCGACGGGATTGGTCGCGAAATCATCGGGCGTGCCGTCCTGCAGCAGGTGCATTGGGACGATCTGGCTGCCCGTGCGGGGGTTGGTCAGATAGCTGAGCATCGGCGCAAACGGCTAGGCCGTCTCGATCTCGACGGTGTAGGCGTCGGGCGTGCGGATCTCGGAGATCGGGGCAAACTTCGATTGGTGGGGCGATGCGGTGGCATCGTCGCGCAACCGGTCGAACGTGAACTTGACGTCGGCGGACGTCATCTCGACCCCGTCGTGGAGTTTCACGCCCTCGCGCAGCTTGAACCGCAGGATGGTGGAGCTGACGCTCTCGTAGCTTTCGGCCAGATCGGGGACGATGTTCATGCCCTCGTCGAATTTCAGCAGGCAGTTGAATACACCCCAGACGACGTAGGCTTCGGGGATCAGCGTCATCTGCGCCGGATCCAGCGTGTTGATGACGTTAAAGCCGGTGATGCCGGCGCGCAGTGTGCCGCACGCGGCCTCGGCGCGGCCGGCCCATAGCGGCAGCATCGCCAGCGTCGTTGCGGCGGCGCCCGATTTCAGGATCGCCCTACGGCTGATTTCGTGGCTGATATTGCTTGGTTTTGTCATTTTTAATCCTCCCTTTGGGTTGTCGTCCCATTTGGTTCGGTGTGGCCCGGCAGTCCGAAAAGGCGCGCTGTCTGTGCGGCAAAACGGGCCAATTCCTCGGCGCGCTGCGCGCCCGACCAACCCAGCTCCTCGGCCATGATGGTCGCGACGGAAGCCGCCTCATCATGGGTAAAGTCGTGGCACAGCCCCGCGCCGCTACGCCGGTAGAGAACGCCCATTTGCGTGCGGGCATGCTCGTGCCGTACGGCGCTGCGCACATCCGCCAGAGTATAGTCGATGCCAGGCGCAATTCGGGGGGTATTGGTATTCTGGAGCGGCATTCGGGGCGCATAATCCAGAACGCTGCTTTGCCCGCTGGGCGCCAATGACGCTTGCAGTTTGCGTGTGACCTCGCGGCCCGAATCGCGATGGCTCATCACTGGGGCGGCTGTCATGGCATAAATCCCGTCGAGCCCGTCCTCGCTTAGATCATGCAGGATACGGCTCCGGTTACCCTTCGGATGCGCCGGATCGTAGGTCAGCGGCCTTACGCCGGCCTAAGTGCGCAGCACATCCGCGCGCGTGACGTTCAGGCCGGGAAAGAGTGCGGCGGTTTCCGACAACAGAAACTCCATGTCGGCTGCGTCGACGTGGATGTCGTCGGGTTCGCCGTCGTATTCGGTCTCGGTCGGGCCGATATAGTGCTGATCATGCCAGGGGATGCAGTAGAACGGCTCACCTACGCTGTTGATCGTGGTGATGCCCTGCCCGCGGTACCGCTTGGGCAATTGGATCACGATATGGGCGTCCTTGGTGCCAAAGATGCGGCGTTGCGCCTGGCCCCCGCCGCTGCCCAGCACGCGGTCGATCCAGATGCCAGCCATAGTCATCACGCGCCGTGCGCCAACCTGCGCGCGGGCGCCACGGCGGCCCTCCAGCGTGACTTTGCGCACGCCGTCTTGGGCATCGCCCAGCGTTGCACGGGTATAATTCAGCGCAGTCGCGCCTGCGGCTTCGGCGTCGAGAATGGCGTCTATGCAGACCCGCTCGGGCCAGTTGAATTGATATTCGGTAAATCGCGCGGCGGCGCGTAGCCGGTCATGCCCGGCCAGCGCGGCGACGATGGGCTGCTCCAGCGCGGTGTCCCGGTCCAGCCGTTTGTAATCCAGCGGCACATCGCCGAGCGCCAGCCGTTTTAGCAGGCCAAAGGCAAGGTCCGTTTGCCACGGCGCATAAGGGCCGTCCTCGTAGATCGGAAAGAAGAAATCAATGGGGCGCACCCGCTGTGGCGCGGTCAGCACCATTTCGCGCCGTTCGCGCATGGCGGCGCGGGCCATGCGCAGCGAGGTCACGAACCTGCTGGAATGGCGCGCGAAATAGCGCACTGGCTGCGGCGCCTCAAAATAGCGCAAGCCACAATGCAAAAGGCGGCTGGAGCGGCTGGTTGAGCCGGAGGCAAAATCGTATTTTTCGGCCAGCAGCACCGAATATCCTGCGGCTGCAGCCTCGTGGGCGGAGCTGGCACCGATGATGCCGCCGCCGACAATCACGACGTCAAACACCTGACCATCGAGTGCCGTAAGGTCGCCGATATTGATCGTAGGTGTATCCATATGTCGCACCATGAGGTGCGCGGTGTGTTCGGTCAAATGCCTGACGGTTCGGACGGAATGACTAAATGTTATATCGCGAGCAACGCATCGATCCCCACGATCGGTTTGCTGCGGTGCGCGCGCAGAACGTTCAGGAACTCACCAGCCGCGCGCGAGCGAGGCTGGTGGCGGGGATAGAGGATGCCGACGCGAAAGGTCAGTTCGGGCGCGAATCGTCGAAAGACGATATCGCCGCCTTGGTTATCGGATGCGGTGAACAGGTCGATCAGTCCGATCCCCTGACCGCGCCGCACCATCGCGCAGACGCCGGCAGCGTATGTCGTCTCGCACAGGACGTGCGGCACGGCACCGACATCGGCCAGCGCGCTGTCCGTTAGGCGGCGTGCGACCGTCTCGGGGCTAAGGCTGACTATACGCTCGCCGTGCAGATCGGTGGAAGCGATGACCTCGCGCGCTGCTAGCCTGTCATCTGCGGGCAGGGCCATGACATAGGGCAGGTCGCAAAAATTCTCGCGCTCGATCCCGGCGCGGTCGAACGGGAATTCAGCAATGCCCAGATCGACCTGCTGCGCCAAGACCCACTCTTTAACGCGCATCGAGAGTTGCAGATCGTAGCGGATCTTGATGTCAGGCTGGTCGGTCTTGAACGCGGTGATCGCATTGGGCAGAAAGTTGAGGCCGAGGGCCGGCATCGAGGCGATGTGCAGGCTGCCGCGGCGTCCTTGCTTGATGTCCTCGGCGGCTGAGGCGAGGCGGTCATAGCTTGCGAAGGCACGCTGAAGTTCGGCGTAGAACAGCTTGCCCTCCGCCGTGGGCACCATGCGCCCGGTGCGCCGGTCGAACAGGGTCAGGCCCAGCGACGCCTCCAGCTCATCGATCAGCCTGCTGACGGCGGGTTGCGAGATGCCCATGATTTCGGCAGCCTCGCTGGCGGTGCCGGATACCATCGTTTCGCGAAAGGCCGTCAATTGTCGCCAGCGCATCACTATCCCGCCCGTATTAACCGGACACCGACCTGGCCACGACACAGCGCGATTGTCCAGATCAAGTGCGGCGTGCTTGCGCTAGAACCGGAGAGTGACTCTTTGCCCGTAGAACGCGCCATCCGGGCTCGTCAGGGCTAGGCGCGCACCATAGGTGCCGGTGGCCGCGTCCAGCACTGGGTCGATCACGTTGATGACCGCCTGCGGGGTTCCCCCCGCCTCAGGGATGATTTTGGCGCTTTGTCTGTGGGCGGCCGTGCTGCGCTGCGCTGCTGGCAGATATGCCTCGATATGCAGCGGATCGATCCGCGCCACGACCAGCATCGGGGCCGGTTCGTTGTAGCGCTCGCCAACTGATATCAGTCTGTCGGTGACGACGCCGTCAAAGGGTGTGCGAATACGCTTGCGCTCGCGCGGAGCAAGGGCCGAATTCAGCTGGACCTGCGCGATTCCCTGCCGAAGCACGGCCTCCTCCTCCTCCTTAAGGCGCTGCGCGCGCAAGCAAGGCAAGGCGCTGGGATTTCGGCCTGACGACATCTGATGCGCTATGATGTCCCTTGGGTCGATGTTGCAATGGACATTTGGCGCAGCTGCTGCTTATTTTGCACCACGTTTGCGGGGGCGGTCGCTGCGGAGTGTCCAAAGTCCCCTGCGTGATCTGACATAACTGGGAGGTTTTACTAATGGATCGTCGTTCCTTTATCCGCACGGGCGCCATCGGCACCGCCGCGACAGCACTGGCCTTACCTCTGGCTGCACCGGCCATCGCTCAGGGCAATATCACCTGGCGCATGGTCACTACATGGCCCAAGAATTTCCCCGGCCTCGGTGTCGGCGCCCAGCGCCTCGCCGACCGCATCACCACCGCATCGGCCGGCCGCCTGACCATTCAGGTCTATTCCGCCGGTGAGCTGGTCCCACCCCTCCAGAGTCTTGATGCCGTCATCGACGGCACCGCCGAGATGAGCCATGGCGCCGCCTATTACTGGCAGAACAAATCGACCGCGCTGTCGTTCTTTACCGGCGTGCCCTACGGCATGACCACCGCCGAGCTGACCGCATGGGTCCGCTTTATGGGCGGTCAGCAAATCTGGGACGAAATTTATGACCAGTTCGGCGTTCAGGGCTTTTTGTCGGGCAACACCGGCAATCAGGCGGGCGGTTGGTTTCGCGAAGAACTGACCGGCCTTGCGGACGTTCAAGGCAAGCGTTTCCGCACTCCCGGCCTTGGCGGCCGCGTGTGGGAGAAAATGGGCGCGACCGTGACCAACATGGCCGGCGGCGAGATTTTCCAGGCGCTGCAATCGGGCACGCTGGATGCGGCCGAGTTTGTCGGCCCGTATAACGATCTGGCCTTGGGTTTCTATCAGGTGGCCAAGCATTACTACCTGTCCAGCTTTGTGGAGCCGGGCCTTGCCACGGAACTCGTCGTCGACAAGGCCAAGTATCAGGAACTGCCGGACGATCTGCAGGCACTGGTGCGTGACGTCGCGCAGGCCGAGTACGACATGGTATCGGCTGATTTTGTCGCCAACGATCCGCGCGCGCTAAAGACGCTGGTCGAAGATCACGGCGTTCAGGTTCACCAGTTCCCTGACGATATCATGGAGGCGGGCGCAAATGCCGCCAAGGAGCTGATCGGAGAGCTGCGTGACAGCGACGACCCCTTGGTAAAGAAAACGACCGAGAGCTACCTCAATGCACTGGCTTTGGTCCGCTCGCGGACCGAGCAGATCGACATGCCGTTCCAGAAGGCACGGCAGAGCTACTTCGACCTCTGATCGCGCTTTGCGGAATTATAATACAAAAGGCCCGGCAGCAATGCCGGGCCTTTTTCGTATGGGGGCCGATGGGTCAGTCGTCCTTAGACTCGCCGCAGAAATGCTCCCAGAACCTGGCGCGCAGGTTGTGATGCGGGATAGGTATTGTGGGCACGGGGACGTCGAAAAACCGGCAGAGCGGCGCTCACCCGTCGGCGACTTGAAAAATCAGCAACCGATCCGCTGGCACGACCTCGCGCACCCGCAGATTGTTGGCGCGGTAAGCGGCCAGCGATGCCTCGCGGTCAGCATAGTTTCCCAGCGCCTAGCCGATGACACCGTCGCGCATGGTCATAACCACGTCCCGAGGGTGATCTGGCAGCGGCAATGTGTCCGCCAGCCCAAAGAGATTGCCGACCGTCTTGGAAAAGCTGGCCCACCATGCATCCTTGTCTCGTTCCGTATGGATAACTTGGGCATTCGGAAAGGCGGCCAGTGTCTCCTCCCATGCGGCCGCACCAGGCCAATCGACCTGTGAAGGGTAGCCAGCGAAGGCGGCTGACCAGTCTACGTCCTGCCCGGCACTGTGCGCCTTGCAGACGTCCAGCTACGAAGGATTCTCCAAGATTTCGACCATGTGATGCGTTGGCCCAAATCCAAGGACGCTCAGCGCATCTCTGGTGGTCATTGTTCCGGTCCGGCCAAAGCCCGATCCGATGATGTCGAGGGACATGTCGATCTCCTGTCCAAGGTGAGGCGCGCGGGGCGGCGCGGCGATAAAATGCGAGTCGGTAGAAAAAGGGACTTTGGACGCAAATGCTGAGCATCGAACGGTACAGCGTCGAAGGTCATCGCGCTATCGTCTTGTCACACGGCGCCGGCTGGAGACGCACCTGCGCTCTTGCGGCGCAGGCCGCCCCAGTCGCAACGCCGCGTTTCGCGTCACGCCTTGAAGATGGCGATGCCTACCCGGCGATCAGCCGTGGCAGCCATGTCACGATACCGGGGAACGCGAAGAGGATCGCGATCGCGAGAATCTGCAATCCGACGAAGGGCATTATGCCCTTGTAGATCGCCGATGTCGGCAGGTCGGGTGGCGCGACCCCGCGTAGGTAGAAGAGGGCAAATCCGAAGGGCGGCGTCAGGAACGACGTCTGCAAGTTGACCCCCACCAGCACGCCCAGCCAGACTGGATCGACATCCAGTGCCAGCAGGACGGGCGCAGTAATCGGTATCACGATAAATATGATTTCGAACGTGTCGAGGATGAAGCCGAGGAAGAACATGATCGCCATGACCACGGCGACTGCGGCCAGCGTGCCACCCGGCAAATTACCCAGAAACTCATGCACCAGATTGTCGCCGCCCATGAGGCGGAACACGACCGAAAAGACCGACGCGCCCAAAAGAACCACAAACACCATTGAGGTGATCGTCGCAGTCGCGATCACCGTCTCGCGCAGGATGGTCAGGGTCAGCCGCCAGCGCAGCGCGGCCAGCACCATCGCGCCCACGGCGCCCACAGATGCGGCCTCGGTCGGGGTGGCGATGCCGCCCAGGATGGAGCCGAGGACCGAAAGGATCAGCAGCATCGGTGGGATCAGCGCCGAGAATACCTCGCTCAGCAGATTGCCGCGCTCATCCTCGGGTACTGGGGTTGCGGGGCAGGAGGCGGGATCAGTGATCGCCTTGAAGATGGTGTAGGCCAAATACAGCCCAACCAGCAGGAAGCCGGGCAGCAGCGCGCCGGCAAACAAATCGCCCACTGATACTGGCGTGGGGGCAAAGTTGCCCTTCTCCATCTGGACCTGAGAGTTGATGCCCGACAGCATGTCGCCCATGAAGATCAACACGGTCGAGGGCGGCACGATCTGGCCCAGCGTGCCGGATGCACAGATTACGCCCGTCGACAGCTTGGGATCATATCCCGCGCGCAGCATCGCGGGCAGCGAGATGAGGCCCATCGTCACCACCGTCGCGCCGACCACACCTGTTGAGGCCGCCAGCATCGCACCGACGAGGATCACTGATATGCCAAGGCCGCCGCGCAGGTTGCCAAACAGCTTTCCCATCGTCAGCAAGAGTTGCTCGGCGATGCGCGAGCGTTCCAGCATCACGCCCATGAAGATGAAGAGCGGCACGGCCACTAGCACCTCGTTTGTCATGAAGCCGATATAGCGGTTCGGAAGTGCGCCAAAATTGCTGGGATCGAACACGCCCAGCCAATACCCGACCCCGCCAAACATCAGCGATACACCCGCCAGCGTAAACGCCACCGGAAAGCCCATCAGCAAGAAGCCGATGATGCCAAAAAACATGAGCCCGGCGAGGATTTCGCCGATCAGGATGGGGTCCATCAGTGCGATCCCTCGATTGCGGCGGTGGCGTCATCGGCGCTGACCGGATATTGTATCATTGTTGGCACCATATCCTGTCGCCCGCTCAGTATCAGGATCGAGCGGCAGATCATCGCCAGCCCCTGAAGGGCCAGAAGCCCTGCAAAGACAATGATGAAAGACTTGAGGACAAACAGGCCCGGCATCCCGCCTACATTTGCCGACCCTTCGGTGTAGGACCAGGCGCGCGTCACGAACGGCATCGAATAGGAATAGACGATGGCGGTGAAGGGCAGCAGAAAGATCAGCGTGCCTACCAGATCGACCTGCGCGCGCCGCCGGATGCTAGCCGGGCGGTAGAAAATATCGACGCGCACGTGGTCGTCGCGCATCAGCGCAAAGCCCGCGACGGCGGTGAACATCGCGCCGCTGAGCCATATATATAGATCCTGCATCCAGACGAAACTGACGGCAAAAACGTAACGCTGCACCACGACGGTGAAGCAGACCAAAACGACGCCCAAAGCCAGCCAGGAGACGACCTGCCCGATAATCCAGTTGATCCAGCAGATAAGGGCTGCGATCCCTGCGATAATTCGCATCATTTATAGGCTCCTACGGGGCAGCGTGCAGCGCCTTGCAGACGCGTTCGCGTCTTAAAACGCGAAGGGCGATTGCAGTCAACAAAAAGAGGCGTCGAATGCCGCCTGCGGCGCGAGAGAAGCCTGCATCGGCAGCTCGACATGCCTGTGTCACCCCGGAATGGTGGGCTGTGATTACGCCTGCCGACGCCCGCTGCCGCCGGGTGACCACTGCGCTTTGCGCGACGGTGACTGGCCATCACCCGGGCCAAGCTGGCCCCGCCTTTCGCTTGAACACCGTAAATAGATCGCGCAACACTGATTTTGCAACAATGCTTTGGACCCAAGTCAGACCTGATCGGTGACCCGCACATGAATATCCAGAGCCGGGGCGCCGATGCCGCCGGGCGCGCGGTGCCCACGCTGCCGCAGACGTTACGCCTTCTTCGCGCTGCGCCGCCGGATCTGGGCCTTCTTCGGGCGCTGAGCGGACTACCGCACGCATCCAGCTTGGATATCTACGCGCATCACTTCCCCGGCCTGATGGACCGCCGGTTCGAGCCGCCACCGCAAGCGGTGATCCCTGATCTGGTCGCCGAGATCAGTGCCCATCCCTATACGGTCCTGCGCGCGCCGATCGATTGGGCAATGGATCCGTTCGGGGATCGCACATGGCGGCTCGGCTTGCAGAGCCTGTCATGGATCGACCGCGCCTCCGGAACGCATGGCGCGCCCATCTGGGCGGTAGGCGATGCGATCCGCGCGTGGACCGATGCAAACATGCGCGCGCAGAATTGTGCCGAACTGACATGGGATGAACACGCGATGGCGGCCCGGCTGGACCGGGTTTGGCGGTTTATCCGGAACTGGGCGCATGGCACTTGCGCGCTGAACCAGCCTAGCTTTACGGCGGCGTTCGACCTGATACTGACCCATCTGTATGCGCTGGCCGATGATAAATTTTACCTCAAACGCCACAATCATGGCCTGATGCAGTGCAAATCCCTGCTGACTACCGCCAAGGGGCTTCCGCATCTCGTCCACTCTCGCGACTTCATTGAGATCGCCGAGCGCCGGATTCGCGAGCAGGTCGCCGGATCGGTTGCCAGGGACGGCGTTCACATCGAGAACAGCCCCGGATACCAACTGTTCTTTGTGCGGCTGATCAATGGCATCATAGATGATTGCTACATTGCGTTCTCTGATCCGGTGCCGGTTTACTTGTGCCAGATGCGTGATGATCTGCTGTCGAACCTGTTCGATTTCATCAGGTCCGACATGACCCTCGCGAATTTCGGCGATACGCTTCGAAAGAACGTCCGCCGGGACCTGGCGGGCCTGCGCAATAGCGCTGCTCAAGGCATCGCGATCCTGCCGCTGATCGCGCAGCGGCTGCAATACATGACCTCCGAAGGGCGCGATGGCACACCGCCGGCCCATTGCGACCGGGTGTTTCCACTTTCGGGCTATGCTTGTTGGCGCACGGGCTGGGAATTGACTGCGCAGGGCGGGGACGCGGTGAGCGTCCACGTCAAGGCGGGCCGCATGTCGTCGATCCATTCGCACAATGATGAGGGCAGTTTTCAGGTCTTTGGCTTTGGGCAGGAGTTGCTGGTGGATGCGGGCCGGTTCAGCAATGACCGACATCATGCGATGTCGCGCTATGCGGCGTCGGATCTGGCCCATAACCTGCTGACAGTCGATAACGTCAAAAGGCGGCCCGACCTTGTTTCAGGTGCGATCACCAACCATTCCGGCGAGGATGGCAAGACGCCCTGGCTGATCCTTGGACATGATTTCTATCGCAAGGGTGGCATCCTAAGCTACCGGCGCCTGATCGCGTTTTTCAAGCCATATTCTATCGTGACGCTCGACGCTGTCGCGACCTTGTTTCCGCGGGTGCTTCGCACGCATTTGAATTTTGCGCCTGGCCTTAAGATGAGCGGTGCGCCTGATGGGCGATCTGTCTCGTTCAGCCTGCTTTGCGGGCGCGGCGTGCAGGTAGAGACACCGGATCTGGGTGCTGATTTTGGTCTGGTTGGTGCCGGTGACAGCCATGGTGCTTGGATGTTTCCGCAGGAATACAAAGCTGTGCCGACCACCCGCCTCAGTATTGCGCGGTCGCGCAGTGCTGGGCAGCACTTGCTGGCGACGCATATAAGGTTGGTACCGAAGGCGCCTACCACTGCACGGCGGTTAAGCTTGTTGCAGACGCCGGGGCAGGTGTTGCTGCGGCTGGGCCACGGGCCTGATGTAGAGCAGATCGGCGTGCCGTTAGATAGGCTGTTCCCGGCTATCGGCGATGGACAGGCCGGCGTCTGACCTGCAGCGGGGCGTCAGCCTCGTCCGATGTAGGGCATCTTGGTCGCCATCACGGTCATAAACTGTACGTTTGCATCAGCTGGTAGCTGCGCCATGTGCAGAACCGACCGGGCGGCATGGGCCACGTCCATCACTTGCATGTCCGGCTGCACCTCCTTGAGCGCCACGACCATTTCGCTGGTGGCGTTGCCGATGTCGATCTGGCCGCAGGCAATGTCATAGGGCCGCCCGTCCAGTGACAAGGTGCGTGTCATGCCAGTGATCGCGTGCTTTGTGGTGGTATAGCAGATCGACCCCTCGCGCGGTACATGTGCCGACAGCGATCCATTATTAATGATGCGCCCCCCTTGCGGGGTCTGGTTGCGCATCTCTCCAAAAGCGAGGCGCGCGGCGATGAACATGCCGCGCAGGTTGACGGCGACGACCTGGTCGAAGGTATCCAGCGGCACCTCATCAATAGGGGCCGACACGCCAAAGATCCCGGCATTATTAAAGAGCGCGTCGAGGCGACCCGCCTTGGCTATGAAGCGCGCGAAGGCGTCCTGCATGGCCTGTGCATCAGTGACGTCGCAAGGCAGCGCAATGGCGTTTTCATGCGCCTGTGCGACCTCGTTCAGCGCGATGGCGCGCCGGGCCAATAGGCCGACGCGCCATCCGGCATTGAGGAATTCCAGCGCCGTGGCGCGCCCGATGCCCGAGCTGGCACCAGTGATAAGGATTGATTTCATTCTTCAGACGCCTCCAACGTCAGGGGCACTGACTTGGTGCGCAGATCATCAACGCGCAAGGCGTACTCGGGCTTCGACAACCGGTTGCGTACCACCCAATGCAGGCGTTCCTCAGCGCGGGTGATTGCGACATAGGCGAGACGTTTCCACAGCGGTTGGCCCGCCTCGCTGCGCCCCATTCTGGCGGCGGCATACAGATCGGGGGCAAAGACCTGCACGTCCTTCCACTGGCTGCCTTGCGCCTTGTGGATCGTCACGGCTGCGCCATGCAGAAATGTTGCGCCCATATTGGCGGCGAAGGGGATGAACGGCTCTTCCTCATCCGGCTTTTCAATTTTCACGATGCTGGCCGCGCTGATCTGCGGATCCTCGGCGCCCATCACGTGCAGGCGCGAAAAGCCGGGTTTGCGGCCCAGCCCCAGATAGACGACCTGCGCGCCCTTGATCAGGCCGCGCGCCTCCAGATCCAGCCGCTTCTTGCGGTGTTTCAGCGGCAGCTCGATCCCGTCGCAGATCAGCGGCTCGCCCTCCAGTAGCGCATCCTCGGGCGCGCCGTGAACCGAACGAAAGGCGTTTATCAGGCGGATGCGCGTGGCGTTGCGCCAAACCAGAACCGGACTGCGCGCCATCAGATCGACCTGCACGCGCTGCGCCCATTGCACGCGGTCATCACGTTTCGATGCCTCCTCGATCATCTGCTCGAAGTCCTGAAACTCCAAGCTGGGATCCGCCAGCGCGTGCGCGAGATCGAGAATTGGGTTGTCAGCATCCTGTCGGTGGATGCGGTGCAGCACCAACTTCGAAGGCTCTGGCAAGGCCTCGAATACCATCCCACCGGTGCTGTTGACCGGGGCCAACTGCGCAGGATCACCAAACAGCAGCAGGGTCGAAAATATCTCCTTGAGGTCGTCCATCTGGCGGGTGTCCAGCATGGATGCCTCATCGACAAAGCCGATATCCAGTGGCTCGTCGCGGCGCTTCCAGCCGGTGATGAAATCGCTGCCTTTGAGGCCTGCGGCGGCCAGCGCACCGGGGATGGACTTGTTGGTCTGGTAGAAGGCAAAGGCCCGGTCGAGGGCTGTTTCTGACAGCTCTGGCACCTCTGGGCGCTCGCCATTGCCAGCCAGCCATTCGGCGATCTTCTCATATTCCGGGTCGTAGACGGGGGTGTATAGAATGCGGTGGATCGTGGTCGCAGGCACACCGCGCATCCGCAGGACCGATGCGGCCTTGTTCGTTGGTGCGAGGATGGCGAGAGTGCGGCGATCCCGGCGTTTTTTGCCCTCGTAATCGCCCGAAATGATGTCAACGTCGGCTTCCTCCAGCGCGCGATAGAGTGCGGCCAGAAGTAGCGTCTTGCCCGATCCGGCCTTGCCTATGACGGCCATCACACTGTTTTTGCCCTCTTTGGGGGGCATGGTGACGCCGCTAACCAGATCGACACCGGCGGCGCGCAACGCCTCGGTGATGCGGTCATGCGCTTCGGCCTGGTCGGGGGAATATGTGACGGTGGCTTTGGTCATTTCGGTCATGGCGCGACCCTATATGTGGTAGGTGGGAGGGGCCAGCGAAAGTGGATGGCGAAGCCGGGCGAGGGCCTGCCCGTGGGGCGACGCTGCAACGCCCCTCCATCATTCCGTCGACAGCACTAATTTGGCAAAGTGCCGGCCCACCGGAACAGGCTTGCGCTTGTCCGGCAGGCTGGCGCTTTGGTTCCGGGCGAAGGAATCCCTGGTCTGAGGGCAGAGCGATCGAAGATACGTTGCCGGGAAAGGCCCATTTCTCAACAAAAGAGCGATGCAGACATCCTTGCGGCGAGGCGGCTCTTAAATCGTCTGGTCGTAATCCCCCACCGACGGCTCGGTCCTGATAACTGCATCGATATCCGCAAATATTGCGCGCATCTCCGCGTCGCTCTCGCTGCTTTCGCAGACCACGACCAGATTGGGGGTGTTAGAGGATGCTCGCACCAGACCCCAGCTGCCATTATCCAAAATCACCCGTGCGCCATTGACCGTGACGACCTGCGCGATCTTGCGCCCCGCCAGCGGCATCCCGGCTTCGTAATGGGCCACCAGTTTGGCTACCAAACGCTCCAGTACGTCGTATTTCTCAAGGTCCGCACAGTAGGGCGACATGGTGGGCGTCGCATAGGTCACTGGCAGGGCGCGGCGCAGGTCGGCCATTGATTTGTCGGGGTTGCGCTCCATCAGTTTGCAGATCTCGACCGCCACGCGCAGGCCGCAATCGTAGCCGCGGCCGATAGGCTCAGCCAAGAAATAGTGGCCGGACTTTTCGAACCCCGCCAGCGCACCGATTTCCTTGACGCGCCGTTTCATGTGGCTGTGGCCGGTTTTCCAGTAATCGGCCTTGGCGCCGTGCGCCTGCAACTCGGGATCGGACGCAAACAGTCCGGTGGATTTCACATCCGCGACGAAGGTGCTGCCGGGATAGAGGCGGGCAAAGTCGCGGGCCATGATGACGCCCATCTTGTCTGCGAAAATCTCCTCGCCCTCGTTGTCGACCACGCCGCAGCGGTCGCCGTCGCCGTCAAACCCCAGCGCGAAATCAGCGCCCGACGCGCGCACTGATGCGGCCATGTCGTGCAGCATCTCCATTGCCTCGGGGTTCGGATTGTAGTGCGGGAATGTATAGTCCAGCTCGTTATGTGACGGGACCACCTCGACCCCGATGCGCGCAAACAGTTCAGGCGCGAAGGCGGATGCGGTGCCGTTGCCGGTCGCGCAAACCACCTTGAGGGGCCGTGTCATGCGGAAATCGCCGATGAGGTCATCGAGATACGCCTCGCGCACTTCGTCCACATATTCATAGCTGCCACCGGGGCGGGATTGACCGCGCCCCTCTAGTACGATGGATTTCAACTCATTCATCTCATCGGGGCCGTGGGTCAGGGGGCGCTCGAACCCCATCTTGACGCCCGTCCAGCCGTTGGGATTGTGCGAGGCGGTGACCATTGCGACGGCGGGCGCATCCAGATGGAACTGCGCGAAATAGGCCATCGGGCTGACGGCGGGGCCAATATCCAGCACCTTGATCCCGGCCTGCATCAGCCCCAGCATTAGCGCGTTCTTGATGCTAAGCGAGTAGTCGCGATAGTCGTTGCCGACCGCGATCACCGGGTCGATCCCGCGCTCCATCATTTGAGTCCCAAGGCCAAGGCCAAGTGCGGTGATGCCGGGCAAGTTGATCTCTTCGGGGTATTTCCAACGGGCGTCATACTCGCGAAAGCCGGTGGGCGTGATCATCGCATCGCGCAGGAATTCCCACGTGTTTGGCGTAACTGTCTGGGCGGGAATGTTCACGGCAGAATGACTCGCTTATTGTGAATGGGTAGGCGCGCCATTGGTCGCGGCGCGCCAGACAGGCGATGGCAGATATCTAGCGGAAATTCAAATCATGACGACACCTGTTCGCGGAGGATCGACGCGGTAAGCGAGATCATCAGGTAGATTCCGGCAAAGACGAGAAACGCGAGGATCGTATTCTCGAACGAGCGGGGATAGGTCGCGTCCTGCGACGCAACAGGGCGGACGCTGACGGTCAGGTATCGCACCTGCTTGTTCGCTTCGCTGGCGCTCATCCGCTGCGATTCCAGTGCGGCCTGCATGACCATGTCGGAGGTCAACAAGTCAGCCTGCGCCATCTGAATATCAGCAGTCTGCGAGGCCAGCGATGCGTTGTCCCCGCTGGCGTCCGTAAGACGGGAACGCTGTTTGGTCTGCTCGACCTTCAGCACTTCTATCTGGCTTGTCAGCGCTTCGACCTTCGCCTGATTGGGGCGCGCATTGTTCAGCTGAGTGTTCAGATCCAGCTGCTTTTCCTGCAGCTGCAATTCGACATTGCCGATCAGCGAGCGGATGTTGGCGATCTCGCCCTGGGGGTCCAGCACGGTGCCTTCTTGCATTGAGACCAACTGGCGCTGGGCCTCGCGGCGGTCCGCCTTGGCTCGTGCAAGGCTTTCGATGGACGATTCCAGCGCATCCTCGCGCTTGCGCTTGGACAGATCGTCAACGCGCTCTTCCGCATAGGCGATCAGCCTGTTCGAGAATTTAGCGCTGATTTCGGGATCGGCGGTGGATATCTCCATCCGCAGGACGCCCTCGGTCGGATCATAGCCGATCTTCATATATTTTTTGTATATACCGCCTCTACTCCAAAACCCGAAAGTTCTTGTGGGTTATGACGCAGAAGTTGTCTGAGACCTTGTCGCGGAAGTTTTTCCAGTCCTGCGGGATGGTTTCACGCATGAATGCGAGGATTGCA
>Ga0307966_1000517_pt1 | contig 32172 bp, 21 predicted proteins | sample OrgLakmetagen646_FD_203141 | JGI IMG/M metagenome (GOLD analysis project Ga0307966, IMG submission 203141) | Saline water microbial communities from Organic Lake, Antarctica - #646 | ecosystem: Environmental > Aquatic > Non-marine Saline and Alkaline > Saline | place: Antarctica: Organic Lake... | reverse complement strand
TGGCGATGAACCCGATGACGATCAATCAACCGCAGAATCAGCCGTGTTGCCGAATGCTGCATCTTCTATTCCCAACCCATCAAAGATATCTAAACAACCTGTTTCGAAAGCTGAGGAAACTGAAAATGACCTCATCATAGAACGAGAAAGCCCCGTCAACAACTGCAACCACGCCCGGAGACAAAAGTTAGGCGACGAGAAATCGGAATCGAATGTATCAACTGATGAAGCTAAAGACGATTTAGAATCTGTCTTCAATCAGCAAATGAGCCGTCAGGAGACCTTAGCCAGAGATTTTCAAAAAAACGGGAATCTTCGTTGGTCATACACTGCAGCTGCTATTGTTGTGATGCTTGCAATCTTTATTATCATCTTTGTATGGAACCAGCCAGACCAGTCTCAGGAAACTGATATATCTTCCATAGCCGAACAGCCGGGCATTACTCAGGTCGATGATCGCCAGGAGACTGAATCTAGCGACCAACTCCAGGAAGAGTTTCAACAGAAGCAAAATACCGATGATGATGATAATGCTGCGAATCAAGCATTGGAAGATACTGAAACAGTTCAGGATTCAGGTGAAGATGTGATACCACACACTGTTGCATCGGGTGAATCACTCTGGACAATTGCTCAAAATCAGTATAATAATCCATATCTGTGGCCACTTATTTACGAAGCCAATCAAACCGATCTGGGAAGCCCAAATCTTTTGTCAACCGGCAACAACCTGAAAATACCCACAATTAAAAATCCCGAAAACTTATCACAATCGGAAAGGGAAAAGGTTGCACTTGGCTATATTTCAGTGTACGATTGGATATTAAATAACCAACCCGAAAATGCCCGCTACTATCTTTGGGCGGCAGGATCATTCTCACAAGAGGTGCTCAGGGATGCTTCTGATAATGTAAATGAAGCCGACCTGGCATTTGCTACACAAGGATAACCCAACTCAAAATTTAACGCTGAGGAAAGACATATGATACGCCATATTGTAATGTGGAAACTGGAAGATGAAGCTGAAGGTGCAACGAAAGAGAAAAATGCTCAAAAGCTTAAACTTATCCTTGAAGGATTGCGCACCAATATTGACGAAATAAAAGCTGTTGAGGTTGGTATTCAGTTCAATCCTGATAGCGATGAAGCTCTTGATGTAGTTCTGATCTGTGATTTTGAGACCGAACTGGATTTCAAAATGTATACCCGCAATCCACACCATCAAAAAGCGATCAGCTTTATTGAATCAGTTGCAAAAAAAAGGTACTACGTTGATTACATGGTTGACTTGTAAACTCCCACTCCCCATCTGGAAACAAGAAAGGCGCCGTGTTATGAAACTCAGCGCCTTTTTTTTAATGTAAGTTAATTGCTCTGCTAACAACTTTTAGCTGCCACCCTGCTGACTCAAGCAATCACCTGCACAAACTGATACAGATGGTAACGCCAGTACATCAACCTTTGGAATGGTCGCATTGAATTCAGCCTCAATAACTCGCAGAAATTCATTCGCCAGGATGGCATTTCCCCGCGCATTTGGATGGACACCATCCGTGGAGAAGACACCATTCGGGCTGAAATCCGGGCTCAGGAATACGCCGCCCTGCGAAATACCCGGTTGACTTCCATCAAGCCCAAAAATATCGGCAAAAGCACTATCCAAACTATTGGTATCGTATAGTGCGAGCCGGTCGCCTGCAGCGTTCACTGTTCCTCCGATAATGGCATTAAAGGTAGCTCTTGCCGTTTCAATTTCGAGAATGTTCTCTGATGTCAACGTGTATTGAGCTCCTAATGGAATGGCCACACCCAGAGGTGTATCAGGATTCCCAGGGATAGCAGGTGTACCCAGAATTGCCCCGGCTGAAAGGAGCACAAGTTCGGGCCCTGTTTGCTGATTCACAACCATCTGCCGTGATTGAACGTACGGCTGAAGCGCAGCCCGCTGAGCAGGTGTAATCTGCCCGAATGTTTCTAGCTGATCAAATGTAGACGAGAGATCTTCGAGGTTCGGGTCAACAATCAGAATTGGATTAGCTCCGGCCTGATATGACACTTTTCTTTCATTTGCATCTTCCTGATCAAACGGTATCAAAGAACTTTCCGCCATCCCGTCTAAAACAGCATTAAATGTTGCAAAGGAGGCGTTCAGTTGATCTGCACTCGTCTGGTCAAGGGCAATGGCGTTATAGGGTACTGCACGAAAAACAGGCGTTGCTAAAATAGGCGGTATGTTTGCCACAACACCACTTGCTGTGGTTTCTGTCATCAGCCTGTTAATAGTCGCTGAAAACTGTGCCTGGAAATCGGCCTGTGATGTAAGTATGGCAGAGTTGGTTGCTCCGCTTGATGCATATCCCAACACATCATTGTTACCGATCCAAAGTGTGAAAAATGATGGATCTGTATTTATCGCATCGTCAAGTATAGTTGATGTACCCGGAGAAGAAGCAAAACGGGCATAAAAAGGATTAAACGCCGGCGATGATGGATTCCCGGTATCCGGTGTGAGCAGCTGCCCCAGCTGAATTCCGGGGACACCAAAATTATTGAGCGAAGAGGTCTCGCCGGTGTAAGGCTCTATAGGATCGCCATTTAGAGTTGGGGATGGCCCCGGAATGCTCGTATCCAGTTTAAACCGTCCGAGAACCGGTCCGTTACCGGTATTAACGAGGGTATTAAAACCATTAACTGAATTTATATCTGGCTGGTTAAAGGTTGCCGGTGCCCCGGTAGCCTCAAACTGAGCGGAAATGAGTGCGCCCAATGAATACTGCTGTCCAAGATCGTAGAGTGCACCATCCATATAGCCGGCCGTAAGCGAGTTGCCAATGGCTATGTAGTTGGTAAAATCAGCATCTCCCTGAGACGCCTCAACCTCAGTTTCCGGAACCGGGCGTCTGTCCAGGTTCGCATCAACCAGTGAATCATATTCACTGTCGCAGCCGGCAATTGATACTCCAAGAATAAACAGTAGTACTACAAATTTCGAAAGAGATTTCATAATGATTTACCTGGTGTTTAATTCAGAATTTGATCGAAAGTAAGCGACACGTAGTAGATCGCCCCCATCGTAGGATTTCCTATAGAGGTTTCATATCGATTGTTCAGCAGATTACTACTTCCAATCTTAAAGATGGTGTTGTATGTGGGGAGCCGATAGCTCACCTGAGCATCCATCGTGCCGAATGCCGGCATCACACCCTCTCCAAATGTTGATTCCCATAGAAAGGCATCCTGCCATCGATATGTGACGTTAAATCCAAAATTCGGAGTCACCCTTCTGTTGCCCAGACTCACATTGTATCTCCATTTTGGAGTGTTGAAACTTGCACGGAATCCCTGATCAATAAGATCTTGCTGAGTAATCAGCTCGTTGTATGAGACGTTTCCACCAAGGTTGTACCCTCCTAACAGACTGTACTCAGCGCCAACAGCAAAGCCCTGTGAACGCACGTTACCATCCGCGTTTATATTGATGCCCAATGGCTGGGTTCGTACCGTTTGATTGATAATTTCATCCTTACCTGTGTCCGACGAGGAATCGAAAGTTCCCGGATCTTCTCTGAGACCATTTGGAATGCCCTGGATCAGCTCTATTTCAGCGATGAAGTCATTGTAAATATTATAGAAGTAGTAGGCATCAATAAAGAGGCGATTGTTGATAAGCCCTTTATATCCAATTTCAAACGTACTCACTTTTTCAGTTCTGAACGGTTCAAGTTCGACCGGAATGAGAAGGCCTCGCGCCTGTTGGGCCGTAGCGCCTGTCAACAGTGCTTCACGGGCAGCATCCACACTTTCCGATCTGTAAGTCTTATTTGATTCAAGCCTGTAACGGTCAATAATTAAGTCATTATTTCCCAGTAGCCGCCGGGATACCACATCAAGATCAATGAGCTGATTTTGGGTAGACGGTATTCGGAATCCACGCTGAAATGAGGCGCGGATATTTTGATTGGGTGTGAGTGCGTATACCGCGGACAGTCTTGGTGAAAACTGACCGGAGAAGTCCTGGTGCTTGTCATATCGAAGAGAGCCCTGCAGGTCTAATCTGTTATCCAAAACTGATTTCGACATTTGAACATACGTGCCAAACTCATCCAGAGTAAACTCATCACCATTATTATCCAGAGCAAACAGAGTGCCTTCGGAATTAAGCGTAAAGCGACGGACATTTGCTCCTGCAATCAGTTCCAGGGAGTTAGGATCTATGATCTTCTGAAAATTATACTGCCCCTCGGCATGCCACATTCCCGTGCGGTCTAAGAATTTAGCTCCCCCCTCGGATATCGGGACGTCACGGATATCATTAAACAACTGTTGAAATTGTTCTGAACCCGGTTGCGGCTGTGCGGCCCGGCCGGCTGCACGGGCCTGGCCATGTGCCTCTTCTATAGTAGCACCCTGGGTTCTTGCACCTGCAAACGCCTGGAAATAGGCGGGGATAAACGTCTGCTCATTTATTCGCGATGCCACCGTATTTGCCGCATAAGTATCACCCGAATTCTCCTGAGTTGTATATGCTCTCAGGAAATAATTGGGATTCTGAAGCTCAAGCTTTGCCGTCCAGATGATAAAATCATCCAGGATAAAGCGATCGTTGGCTGTGTAGACCGTACTCCCATTTCCCCAGTTGAACTGCCCGATCAACTCGTATTTATTGGATAACCGGTAATGAAGAGCTGTTCCAAGCTTCAGACTCTCGGTGGTATTATCAATAAATGAATTCTCAACAAAACCATCGGGCGTGAATGCACCTGCTTCACCATCCGGCAGAAGTGACCGAATGGCAGCAATTTGTGCTCCCAAGGCTCCGCCTCCCGCAATAACCCCATCTGCGATGTTACCGATAGTTAAAAGTGGCTGGCCATAGACATTCAGTCCGTTATACACTCTGTTATCGCCACGTTCGGTTGCTCCCCGCTCAATCGCTCCAAAGGTTGCCGGGCCGGTATCTCGCCGGTCAGTAGCTACAAAATCCTGAGCTCTCAAATAGGATGCGTTCACTTTAAATGCCAAACGGTCGTTAAACGTCTTCGCAAACCGTGCAGAATAATCCTGATAGAGCGAGAGATTTTCATCTTTCTCATCTATATGATTGACTCCTGTTTTTACCATGGCGGAAAACCCGCGATATTCAAACGGGCTCTTGCTGTTCATTAGCAGAATACCGTTGATGGCGTTGGGGCCATAAAGGGCTGATGCCACGCCCGGAATCAGTTCTGCACTTTCAAGGTCAAGTTCAGAGATACCCACAATATTACCGACCGGGAAGTTCAGCCCGGGAGCCTGGTTATCAATCCCGTCAATCTGCTGAACAAACCTCAGGTTTCCGTTTGATGAGAATCCGCGCATATTTACGGATTTAAACGTGAGGCTTTGGGCACTAAAATCAACACCCTTCAGGTTGGCAATTGCATCATAAAAGGAAGGTGCAGCGGCTTGCTGAATGCCAATTGCGTCAATTTTTTCAATACTGATCGGAGCATCAATCACCCTCTCTTCCACCCTTGAAGCTGAAACAACCACATCAGACCCCATAATCGTCTGTTCTGATATCTCAATCCGAAGATCTGTAACATTCTCTTCGGTGATCTCAATCTGTTGGCTTGTATACCCAATAATTGAAACGTTAAGTGTGATCGGCGGATCTTCATTAATCCGGATCGTAAACTCACCATCGTTATTCGTGGATGTACCAACGATTCTCCCTTCAACGGTGATATTTACGCCGGTTAGTGGCTCACCCGTATCAGCGTCATAAACAGTACCTGAAACTGTTACCATTTGTAGTACATCACCAGGAGGATTTGAGTATGCTTCACTGTTTACTGTTAATAATAATACCCCTCCATATACAAGCAATAGAAGAATCCACCGTCCTAATTTTAAATCCATGATCACCGATTTATGTGAATATTTGAGTTTACCATTGTTGTTCTGAACCTATGTAGTCTCGTACCAACTAAAGAAACCTTTGTTTGAGGTCTAATGCAAGCGCTTCCAATTGAGAATCTCCATTTACTCTAACTAAATCAAATAAATTCATGATATTAAAAGAAACAAAAATTTTCAACATGGGTAATCAGTATATATCCTTGACACATATTTATTTACTACGCACTTATACTATTAAGCTTCTATGAGATATTCAAAAACAGCACTATTTATCCTGATTGTCTTTTTGATCACAACAATTAACGGACATGCTCAAATTAACGCTGATTCAAACTCGTTTGATGCCGGCTACATCACTATATCTTCTATCGGAGAGGCAGTTGTGCCGGCTGACTTTGCCGTTTTATCGATTACTATCGGCGTTTCAAATCCCGATGCAGAACGCGCATTTGAGCTGCATAAAGAACGAGAATCTTACCTGGCGAACCTTTTGACTGATATGGAGATTTCCGACGAGAAGATCAGCTATGAACCCATCTCCATTCGGCCTGAACGGCAGCGTGATGGTTCAACCCATACCGCGACCAGTCAGAGCGTTCGCCTTGAACTCGATAATTTCGATCAGCTCAGTGAACTTCAGATTCAGCTCATTTCTAATGAGTTCGATAACTTTTCAGGTTCTCTTGCTTCTTCAAAGATTGAAGGGGGAAACAGAGAAGCTCTCAGGCAGGCCATTGAAAATGCACGTGACGATGCTGAGCTTCTGGCTGAAGCATCCGGAATGGTTTTGGGGGATGTGCTTTGGATTGACCATTCATCCGATCGCGGATATCGTCCCGCTGTATCATTTGAAACCGCACAGTTGAGGGTTGCCGATTATGGTCCATCACTGGGTGATTTTTCTCAAACTATTACCGTACAAAAAAGACTACAGATCCGGTTCCAGCTGCTGAATGAGTGATATATAGGTTCGATTCACAGCTATAAACAAATTTTTGCCTTTAGAAAATCTTACTCTGTCAACTATAATTGTGTGAAGGAAATGCTGTTATAGAGTATTGCTATGAGCTCAAATGATGCCAATTCAGCTACAGAAACTTCACAGTCCCTGTTTTCAGCATCCATAATAATGCCGGATAAGTTCTTATTTAAAACATGATTTCGATTCATAATATGTCGAATACAACCAATAAAAGACCGATCCTGTCCAAAAAGGACGCGAAATTGCAGAAATGTTATCCATACAGTCATGCCACGCCATGGCGTGGCATCTCCTATCCATATCAACGGCATGAGATCCCGCATCTCCCGAAGGGATCCCGATGGGGAGGTGCGGGATGACGCCCTTTTTGGACAAGCATCTAAATCATAATCCACATTTAAGAATCGAACTCAGGTTTAAAGAAGCGGCTCGACATAGGTCCAGATGTGATCCGCAATTATCTGCTGGCCTTCAGCCGTTGGATGAATACGATCAGGCTGATTCAGCTCATCAATTCCGGCTACATCTTCCAGCAGAAAAGGCATGAACGTAACATCCTTTTCATTGGCAACTTCACTGAATATCGAACGGAAACTTGATGTATACTGCTGCCCCAGATTTGGCGGTGCTTCCATACCCGCAAGAATTATATCGACCTCGCTGTCCTTTTCGCGCACTTTTTCAATAATCGTCATGAGGTTCATTTTCGTATTTGAGGGCTCAATACCGCGCAGTCCGTCATTACCGCCTAGGCCTAGCAGAAAGATGTCAACATCCTGTTGCAGAATCCAGTCCACACGCCGGGCACCGCCTGCTGTGGTTTCACCGCTCAAACCGGCATTGATTACGGTATGGTTCAATCCGAGTGAATCAATTTTGTTCTGAATAAGTGCAGGGTACGCCTGTTCTTCAGTTAAGCCATACCCTGCGGTTATACTGTCTCCAAACATGAGAATTTTTTTCTGACCAAAAGCCCATAAGGTGTTAAATGCTATTAAAACCGAGCATAAAACTACAACCATTGCTATTTTTTTGCGTTTCATAATGATCTTAAAACTTGTTGTGTATCGGAATGATGTGTACAAATCGATATGTTACAAAGTTGTTCCACATAACAAATCGTTCAAATGGATAATTTTATACTAGAAGTTAATCAATTACGAAAAACTTTTACCAGCGGTTCAAAAGATCTAACGGTACTCAAACATATTTCATTTAATATTAAGAGCGGCACGTCTTGCGCAATCGTAGGCCCTTCAGGTAGTGGCAAGACAACGCTACTCGGTCTCTGCGCCGGGCTCGATCAGCCCACAGATGGATCAGTGATGCTTAAAGGCAGGAACATATCATCCATGAATGAATCTGACCTTTCCGAAGTGCGAAATCGCCAGATCGGCTTTGTATTTCAATCGTTTCAGCTTATTTCCACCCTTACCGCCCTCGAAAACGTGATGGTTCCCATTGAATTGCGTGGAACACCCTACCGGGAAGTAGAAAAGAAGGCTATTACCCTGCTAAAAGAGGTTGGACTGGGCGACAGGCTCGATCACTATCCCAACCAGCTGTCGGGTGGCGAACAGCAGCGTGTTGGTATTGCCCGGGCGTTTATTCATCAGCCGGATATTCTTTTTGCGGATGAACCCACTGGTAATCTGGACGGCGAAACCGGTGCGCAAATTGAACAGCTCCTTTTTGAACTGAATGAAAAACAGGGAACAACTCTCGTAATCGTTACGCATGATAAGACACTTGCAGAGAAATGCGACCGCATAATTGAATTGAAAAACGGCCGAATACTTACTGACTCACTATCGGGTAACGGTATTCCCAAGCCGGTAGAAGCAACGGTTGCTGAATGAAATTTCTAAGAACTTTCTTTTCACCCTTTACATGGCGCCTGGCTTACCGCGACGCTAAGCCTCAATGGAAAAGCCTCCTCCTCTATACGTCGGCCGTGATTGCCGGTGTGGCGGCATTGGTGGCGATTCTCTCTTTCAGGAATGATGTACTTCTGACGGTAGATGACCAGTCGCGTGAGTTGCTGGGTGCTGACCTGGAATTTCAGTCATCACAAACATACCCAGATCCGGTTAACGCATTTATTGATTCCATCGGTGGAAGTGATGCCAGCCTGGTAGAATTCAATTCGATGGTTCAGTTTCTCTCAACCGGAGACACACGCCTTTCCCAGATTCGCGCCGTTGACGGACCATTTCCATTTTACGGAACTATTGAGACCGTCCCCGCTTCAGCTGCAGAAGAGTATCAGCGCACAAATTCAGTACTTCTTGAACAGTCTACCATGCAGCAGTTTAATATCAGCGTGGGAGACAGCGTCCAGATAGGTCAGCTTACACTTCCAATTTCAGGTGAACTGCGAAGTGTTCCCGGAGAATCTGCGGCTTTTTCGCTTGTTGGGCCCCGTGTCTACATGTCAGCGTCTCTGCTGGATGAATCAGGATTGCTGCAACGAGGCAGCCGTGTTGAATATAAAGAGTATCTCATGTTGGATGATCCATCATCCGCAGACCGATTAGCGTCTGAATTCCGCCCATTGGGACGAGAGCACAGTGTGCGCACCGAGACTGTTGCAGAAGAAAAAGAAGACTACGATGAAATTGTTAACAACCTGAGTAAATTTTTGGGGCTCATCGCCTTTATCGCACTTCTTCTCGGCGGTCTAGGCGTTGCAAGTGCCGTCTATGTATACATACGCCGTAAAACTAATGCGGTGGCTACCCTGCGGTGTATGGGCATGACTTCGCAACAAATTATAAGTGCGTTTACTCTTCAAATTGGTATGATGGGGTTGACGGGCGCGGCTATCGGAACTATCATTGGTCTGGTGCTTCAGTCATATCTGCCCCTGCTGTTTACTGAATTTTTACCATTTGATATCGTACAGTCAATTTCTGTACCGGCCATCCTTCTGGGACTCTTTCTGGGAGTAACAATTAGTGTCGGTTTCTCCATCCTGCCACTTATTGGCATAAGCAGTATTTCGCCGATGCTGACGCTGAAGTCAACTGAATTCTCGCCGCTTAAGAATTTATCAGCGCTGACTAAATGGAGCACATTAATTATTCTATTTACGGTAATTTTAATACTCATTGCTTACATAATTGAAAGCTTTTTAGCGGCCTTGTTTTTCAGCGGCGGACTCATTGTGTCTATTGCACTCCTTTGGGGAACTGCCCTCCTGCTGATGAAAACCGTAAAAGGCCTTCGCTTGAAGTCTTTCTCATATGTTTGGCGGCAGGGTACAGCTAATCTTTTCAGGCCAAACAATCAAACCCCAATGCTATTAACAACTTTGGGGATGGGAATGCTGCTGATTGGGACGCTCTACCTGAGCCAGGAAATGCTGCTTGACCGTATCAGCCTTCAGTCCAATGAGGATCTGCCAAATATAGTGCTGTACGATATTCAATCTGATCAAAACAGCGGTGTGAATGAGATCATAAATGAACAAGGCGGTGTTATTCTTCAAAACGTGCCAATTATATCAATGCGACTGAATTCGTGGAAAGGCCGGTCCATCGGTGACGTTCGCTCGGATACAACAATCAACCTGAGCGCGTGGGCACTTCGCCGTGAATACAGAGTTACATACCGTGACTCACTGGTCGAATCTGAATCACTTCTGGAAGGGGAATGGATTGGTGAGGCGGATGGAATCAACTCTGTTGTACCGATATCGGTTGCTGAGCAGATCAAGGACGATCTTGATTTAGCAATCGGTGACTCCCTTAGCTTTAATGTGCAGGGCGTAAATGTGAATACGGTTATTGCCAGCTTCCGTGATGTAGACTTTCAACGTCCGCAACCAAATTTCTTTATTCTGTTTCCCGCCAACGTACTTGAAAATGCACCTCAGTTTTTTGCAACTATCGTAAGAACTGATACTGACGAGCAAGCATACACTATCCAACAGGAGATTGTGAGCGACTACCCGAATATTTCGGCAATAGACCTTAGTATCGCCCTTCAAAGTGTTCAGGAATTCCTGGATAAGATTTCGATGGCCATTCAGTTTATGGCGCTTTTCAGCATCATTACCGGTCTTATTGTGCTTGCAAGCTCTATCTCTATCAGCCGGAAACAGCGGACACGAGAGTCTGTGCTTCTCAGAACCCTGGGGGCTATCAAGTCTCAGGTTACGCGCATTCAGACTATTGAATATGTACTGCTCGGACTTTTAGCTACATTAACCGGGTTATTGCTCGCATTTGCTGCAAGCTGGAGCCTCGCTTATTTCTATTTCGATCTGGCATTTGTGCCCGATGTTACGGCCATGCTGGTGCTGTCACTCGTGATCATTTTAGCGGCAACGCTTATTGGCTGGACAGGCAGCCGGCATATATTCAAGAAGTCCCCAATTGATGTGCTTCGGTCTGAAGTAGGGTAGTTTTATCAGAGTCATGTTTTTCCCTTCCGAACTGGTATGTTAGGGATGAAGCATGGCTCCACATTCAGCTTTCGTCTCTGTGAGAGATTGTTTATTCGCGTGAAGCAGGACGTTTCAGATATGAGATAATCTTATGACATCAAATCAAAAGGTATGGCATATCACCGTACTAATAATTCTTCTGTGCCTCTTACTGGCAACTGCTGTTCACGCTTTCACAGGACATCTCATCTTAGTAATATTCGTGGCTCCACCCCTTATCTTATCCACTACTTTTTAAACAAACGTTCTTCCAATAAATAATCCCAAATTTTCTCATTAAAAGGGACTATTTTAAGTTAAGAGTTAAGAAAATTAATGAGAGCTTCACAGATTTTTTATACGATTAAGTAGTTAATCTTAAATACTGACTGCCATGAAGATACTTGTCCCTACCGACTTTTCAGATTTGAGCCTCAAGGCAATACATGTTGCAAACAAATACGCCTCTATTTTTGGTGGCAAAATTTCTCTGATCTACTCCCATATACCAATCACAGAACTTGATGAGCCGTATGCAATTGGAATGAGCAGCAGGATTTACCAGGACTACGAGGAAATAGAAGAATCCCTTAAGAAAAAGCTAAACAATATTGTTGATGAGCATGTGGATGATGAACATAAAGGAGAGGTACTTGTCCACATCGGAAACCCAGCTCAGAGTGTCGTTGAGATTTCTGAAGATTTCGACATTATTATTATGAGCACACATGGCAGAACCGGCTTTTCACGCTTCCTGCTTGGATCTGTTGCGGAAAAAGTTCTGCGAATGGCTAAGATTCCGGTTATGGTGGTAGAGGATGAATCCGATGTTGGAAACTTCGAAAAGATTTTGGTGACCACGGATTTTTCGGACAATGCTGTTGCTGCTTATCCAAAAGCGCTTGAGGTAGCTAAGAAAACCGGCGGAACAGTTGATATCCTTCACATATTGAGCTTCGATCAGTTTGATGACGATGAGGCGGATCCATCGATTAAAAAGATTCGCGAGCAGCGGATGAAACTGATCGAGAAAGAGTACTTTCACGAACTTGGCGACCGTGTAAGCAGCTACACAATTGTATCTGGTGATTCACCCCACGAAGCTATTCTTAAGTATTCAAAAACCACGTCTTACAATCTTATCATAATGGCAACTGTTGGTAAAACCGGCATTAGTTATATGATGATGGGAAGCACAACGGCAAATGTGGTAAGACACGTTGAAACAGCTGTCCTTAGCGTTCCTCCGGAACCAGATGAGGAAGGGTAGAGTCAAACGTCTTAAGCAGTCCCCGCCAGAAGCAAGCAGATAGGGGGCTATTAAATTAGTTGATAGCAAAACGAATAGTTCCCATAAGCTGGAACAGGTCGGCTGTTCTGAATGCATCTTGAGACTGTGTCCCGTTAGTAAATGGCGCCTCATCGGGCAGCGGTGAATAATCGTACGTGGTGTACGTGTACACAGATGATTCCTCTTCCCATCGCATGTAAATCGCGCCCAGCTCGATTGAGGTCCCCTGCCCTACATCAAATCCAGCACCTGCAGAGTACATATTTCGATCATCCCGTCCATTCTCAAACCTGGATGGTAAAAATCCATAGCCGGCTCTGACGCTCGCGTATTGATTGACATCATACGACACACCGCCTTTGAAATTCCAGACGTCGGCAAATTGATTTGATATAAATTCATTCTCAGCAAGTTCGTCCTCAAAAAGCTCACTGTTTTCAAATTCAATTTCCACATTGGAATACCCGGTATATTCAGTGGAGAGTGATACCGAAAGACCTTTTAGATCTTCCAATGCCACGCCGAGGTTTATCCGTGACGGGTAGCTTACTTTATAAGAGAACTCACTATCCAGATTATCGTTGAATCCCGACTGATTGTCGAATGTAGTTCGAATTTCAGCACTGTAATTTTCATCAACTGAAATTGTCGTTGGTAGCGTATAGCTGGCTCCAATGTTCACATTCGGGGTTATTTTATAAAGTGCCCCTACCCGGCCTCTGAATCCGCTGTAGCGACTGTCCAGTTCATCCGACAAAAGGATGGTATCAATATCTGTATCCGGCTCCCCATCGTCGTCGGAGTCAATTGCCGAAAAGTTGTAGTCATTGAAATTATCCACTTCCTGGAACACCCGGTCGTATGAAAGCTCTCCGGCCAAAATTCCAATACTTGCGCCTACCATAAGATTCGGCAGGAACTCAGTAGCAATAAAAGCAGAGTATTCGCCCCCGTTTCCTCTTTCGGTAATCTCGCCCTGCTGCCTGATTCCCAGAAAGTCTCCAAACTGATCAAATCCGACCCTCAGAATAGATTCATCCCAGTCTTCAAACTCATCCCCATAATCAATTGCAAACGTATAGAATGCTATATCTGAAAGAGTATTTCCCGGAGATTTAAACTGATCGGTAATTGTGCTGTTTTCGTTTCTGGCATTTATGCCCAACGCCCGGTTCGCGGCACTGTGCTGATTATACCCGGCTCCAACAACAAGGCTGCCCTGCGTGGTGGGAAATGAGTAGATGAATCCAACATTGGATATTTTTGTCTGGGTATCGTCAAATGTCCGGGATGTCTCAAGGTAATTAGCATCTTCACTGATCGTTCTGTATGTGAGTCCAAATTCACCAAAGCTTTTATCGAAAAGTGCCATGCTCGCAGGATTGTCCAAAAACGTTCCAAAGCCTGACGCATAGGCTGTTCCCGGCATTACTCCTGTTACCGGATTGATAATTTCACGCTGATCTCCGAACTGCACGGCTTGGTTGCTGAACAGCAAAGCGTCATTAACATTTTGTGCCCCAGCATGAACTGAGACTCCCAGAAGCAATACAACCATTGTAAGCAGACGTTTGATAGTAGACATAGTTTTACCGTTGTATTAATTTTTAGGATGAACGAATAGAACTCAAACCTTTCGGTTCAGATAAACAGGTGTTTGCTTAATTATTTCTGTCGTTTGAACCTGACGACCGGCTACGGCTTGATGACGATCTGCTTTTATTACTCGAGCTTGAGCGGGTTCGCTTCACAGATGACTTTGAACTGGACCTGTTGCTTGATGATCTGACAGAGCTGCCGGATCGACCTGAACTACTGCTTCGGGTTCCGTTAATCACAGTATTGCTACTGCTGTTAATAGCTGATCTCAACACTGATGAGCCCAACCTTTTCAGGAAACTACTACCATCTGAACGACTCGAACTTTGGTAGTTAGAGCGGGAAGAGCGATCTCCGGATCCTACAGTCCGTATTCTGTTTTGAATTATTTCAGTTGAAACAGAAGATGCCCGTGAGCTTCTCGTAATTGTTGACGATGTTCGCCGCGGTAAGACAGTAATCTGCGATCGGTCGCTGTTTCGGCTACTAATCGCTGCAGCTGATTCATTACCGCCGCGATTACCACTTCGGCTTCTCGTGGTGCTGCCGGAGCTTCCTTTCTTTCCGCTTTTCTGTCGCGCGCTGCTTCCGGTAGAGCGGTTATTAGAGCCTGAGCTGCCACGACTTCTGACCGTTCCGCTACCGGATGAACCCCGGCTGCTGCTTTGGTTTCTTACATTTCCACTGCTGCTACGGTTGTTACTGCTGCCTCGTCGCTGTACAGAACCACTGCTTCTGCTCTGATTCCCGGATGACCGGTTTACGGATCTTCCGCTGTTTCCAGATGATGATCTGCTTCTGACCGTATTTGTTGATGTACCGCGTGACCGAACAGTACCGGATGTGTTCCGGCGGACATTTGATCGTGTTGACGACCGCTGAATTTGACGGCTCCGTATATTTGACCGGGCGTCAGTGCGTGTTGTACGAATATTGGATCTCGCTTCAGCTCTTGTTTGCCCATTAGATCGTATGCCGGAGGATCGCAGTCCGGACGACCTGATTTGATTACTACGAACAGCTTTTGAGGAAGTGGCTGCTATATAGATATAATTATTGTAACCATATCCGTATCCGTAATATGGGCTGTACCCTCCATAATAAAATCCACCGGGATAAACTGTGTAAAATGGAGAATTATAATAGCCAAAAGGCGAATATCCCCATCCTATTGAAAAGTAAAACCCTTGTCTGAATCTTGGATAGCCATAGTATGCGTGATATGGATAATATGAATAGTAGTAAGGAGAATGGTAATAGGGATTATTATATCCGTAATAGTTATTGATTACGGTAGATCCGGTCGCTTGCGAGTGCGAAAGTGTGGCACCCTGCTCTTCGTACCACTGCTCTGTTTCGTAGTCTTTATAAAAGTAGGATTCTGCATCCTCCCATCCGTCCTCATATCCAAGCTCATAATCTTCCTCGTTTACAATCTGCCCGGCTCGCTCAGGCCGCTCAGTTCTAACTGGCGCCTGTTCATTCTGAGGCCGCTGCGGTTGCTGTTTGGTAGTCGTTGAAATAGAAGGAGACGTATAAGCTGGCTGTCCCCGTTCAACAGTTTCGAGTTGTGTATAGCAGCCGGTTGCAAATAAGCCTGCAAATGCTGCTAAAAGTATGGATTTGATTCTGACGGTATTCATAACATCCACCGGATCTGTGGTTTAAGTTTTTTCTCTAAGTTTAAAATACAGTATTCCAAACTCATATTGTATCACATAAACATGTTAAGTCATCACAACAAATCCACGATATCGGGTCAAAATGGCTAAATTTCGCCTCTGAGTGATTTTGTAATGACTTCAGCTTTTGAATTAACGTGAAGTTTCTTGTAAATGTTTCGTATGTGCGCACGAACCGTATCAATAGAAATATCAAAACGATCGGCAATCAGCTTATAGCTCAGCCCATCGACCAGCCCATTTACGATATCCTGCTCCCTGGGTGTCAAATTACTTTCAGTCTCTTTCTTCTTATCAGGTTTATTGAAATGCTGAATTACTTTTCGGGCAATCTGAGGAGACATTGGTGCGCCACCTGCGGCAAGATTTTCAATCGACTCTTTGATTTCAGGCAGCGAGGTATGCTTCAGTAAATAGCCTGAGGCGCCGGCCATCAAGGAATCAAAGATTTTATGGGAGTCATGGTACACGGTAAGCATGATGATCTCAATTTCAGGGTACTTCTCTTTGATGATACCGATCCCTTCAATTCCTGACATTCCGGGCAGCTGAATATCCATCAGCATTACATTTGGTTTCGCTTCTTTTTCAAGATAATCCAGCATATCTTCGACAGATTCCATCGCCGCTTTGCAGGATAACCCTTCCTGCATATCTAAATACCGCTGAATGAGCCCTCTGATTTTCTCGTTATCTTCTACTATCCCTACGTTGATCATAATACTGTCCTCGTTTCCGGTTTATACATTGCCTTTTACCTGAACGGTAAACCCTTCGCCGTTCCGAATGTCCGCATCTGCTCCTATCCGCTCTGACCTTAACTTTATATTTCTTAAACCCTGACCGCTTCTGCGACTTCTATTTGATATTGTTCCATTATCAACAACTTTAAGCTGAAAATATTTCCCGTCGTAAGCAAACGTAATATCAACCCGGTCGGCGTTTGAATGTTTTGCAATATTATTAACTGATTCCTTAAAAATCAGATAAATATTCTCTTTAATGTTAACCGGCAAGCGGTCGTCCATCTCCAGATTATCAAAATGGTAGTGTACTTCCGGCGTTCCGCTTCTGAATATCTGGTTCACATAGTCCTGCATCCGGTCGGTCATATCGCCTGCAGTATCATTTCGGGCGTCAATCGACCAGACGATATCGTCCAGGCTGGTCACAATTTTTCTACTCTGATCACCCAGCTGTTTAAGCGTGTCTCTCAGTTCTGCAGACACCTCTCCTGCCTGCAGAAAATCAGTTTGCAGAGCAAGCTCCGTCAGGCTTGATCCCACATCGTCATGCAGGTCACTGGCAATCTGAACCCTCATCCGTTCAATATCTATCTGTTTTCTTGCTCTGAAGTGCCGGTAGTAGAACATAATCAGGCCGATAACCGCCAGTCCAATCAACCCTATAAACCACCACTGCAGCCATACGGGTGGATATATTGAAAACGTAAATCGTGCTTCATCCGTGCTTCGAACGCCATCGGCATTGTACGCCCGGATCCGGAATCTGTAATCTCCGGGTGGTAAAGACGTATAGCGAACCGTTCGATCCCTTGTTGTCTGCCACTCATCTTCGAGACCTGACAACCTGTATTCATAAAGTACCTGGGTTGGGCTTTCAAAACTTAAGCCAGTATACCCAATCTGCAGAAAATTCTGGTCATGGCTGAACTCTTTTTCAGTAAAGTCCTGTTGAAGCTGTCCGCTCATTAACACCTCTTCAAACGCAATTCCGGGTGGTGTGGTGTTTGAATCTACGCGGGCGGGGAAAAAATGGCTTAATCCCTCAACAGACCCCAGCCAAATGGTTTCATCTGATGCGGCCAAAGCACCTCCTGCATTCAACTCGTTGGCAACGAGTCCTTGATTACGGTCAAATAATTTAAATGACTTGATGAGCTCTACACGTGACTCTGCATTAAAAAACTGCTCGGGTTTAAACAGATAAATACCTCTGTTCGTACCCACCCAGTATCGCCGGCTTGCGTCTTGTAAAACAAAATAGCTTATGGTGTTTGATTGTGCTTCAGTAGAAATGGCACGAATATTTTCACCGTCATATGAGGCGATTCCGCTGAACGTTGAAAACCATTTTGTCCCTTCACCATCAATATACACATGTATGACGCCATTATTTGGAAGACCGTCGGCTATAGTTATATGTTCGAATGTGCCGTTCTCGAGAATTGCCGCGCCACCGTATGTTGCAAAGATCATACGCCCCTGTTGATCTTTCTTAATATTCATAACCGTGTTACTGAGCAGTCCGCTGTCTGTATTGTACTGTTCGTACTCCTCTCCGTCAAACCGAATAACACCGCTGTTATACGTGGCAATCCAAAAGTCTCCTGTGTCCTCATCCTCAAAGATGTCACGTATGTATTGGAACGGAAAAACACTCTTGGGAATAGTTCTGAACTCACCATCTTCATAAATGCTGATGCCGGTTCGTGTCCCGATCCAAAGCCTGTTGCGGCTGTCCTCTTTGATAACGTACACTTTATTATCCACAAGACCATCTGCCTGGCTAAAACGCTCGAAATTTGAACCATCATATTTGTGTATTCCGCCTCCATAGGTTGCGATCCAAATGTTCCCAAGATGATCTTCCTCGAAACCCACGACAACGTTGTTGGCAAGGTCGGTATCAACACTATAATTCTGAAACAGGTTGCCAAGAAATATATTTGCCCCACCGCCAAGGGTTCCAAGCCATACGTTCCCCTCGCGATCAACCATCGTTTCATAGACGATTACAGCGTTTAACCCGTTTTCAGACGTATAGTTCTCAAAATTTTCTCCATCAAAATAAGATGCGCCGGATTCGGACCCCACCCAGATTCCGCCCTCTTTTGTAAATGATAGAGAATGGAGTCGAGAATCATTTAACCCCGCCTCAGAATCAAAGATTTCAGATCTTTCCTCACTCAATACCATTAGTCCGGCCCCTGTTGCCATCCAGAGCTCGCCCTGTGAATTAACTTTCATCTCATTAACGGGAACCTCGGGAATACCGTCCGAGCGGCGGTACTTTTTAAAGCTGCTACCATCAAAGCTGAATAGTCCCTCAGATGTGCCTACCCAAATCACTCCATTTGCATCCTCAACGACAGCACGAGCCATCATATTCCGGTACCCATGCACGCTTGATACGTTTATTAACTGCCCCGATGTTTCAAACCTCCACAGACCGCTTCCTTCAGTGGCAACCCATACAGAGCCCTTACTGTCTTCATAAATTGAGAGAACAACAGATTCTGATACAGGTTCAAAAACCGGTGGCGAATAAATACTGTCATCCTCCATGTAGGCAAGACCCGCATCAGTTCCGAGCCAGATCTTTCCATCTCGGCTCTGTCTGAGCGCATTCACGCGGTTATTCGGCAATCCGTCTTCCTCATACCATTTCTTGAACTGCACGCCATCAAAACGGTTCAACCCGAACCCGGTTCCGAGCCAGATAAATCCGCTCTCATCCTGGATCATACTGTGAATCACAGATTCACTCAGCCCATTTTCAATAGAATAGGTGCGAAACGGCATTGTCTGAGCTGCCGTGGAATAGAGTAGCCCGGCCAAAAGTACAATTGCAAATGTAAGAAAAAAGAGTCGGATCATCTTGGTAATCTAACAAGAAGTACTTAGGAAGGAAATCACATGTTCATGTGAATAAAAAAACCCATTGAGTTGCAATGGGTTTTGAGTAAAGATCAGTTGTAATGTAGCCCGGAATGATGCGGTGATTATCACGGCTTGGATGATTATCCTAAATACGCACGAAGTGCTGCGCTTTTATTATGGTGTCGCAGCTTTCGCAGGGCTTTTTCTTTAATCTGTCGCACACGCTCGCGAGTCAGATCAAACCGTTCCCCAATTTCTTCAAGCGTGAGTGAATGTTCACGGCCTATTCCAAAATAGAGCCGTATCACTTCTGCTTCCCGCTTGGTGAGTTTTGAGAGCGCACGTTCAATTTCAACTTTCAGAGATTCGCCCATCAGCTCATTATCGGGATCCGGAATCTCTTCGTTCTCCAGTACATCAAGCAAGCGGTTATCTTCTCCCTGCGCAAATGGTGCATCCATCGAGAGGTGACGGCCGCTGATTTTCAGTGTATCTGCAACTTCAGATACCGTCATTTCAAGGCTTTCTGCCAACTCAGCAGCAGATGGCACACGCTCGTATTCCTGCTCGAGCTTAGACAATTCTTTACCGATTTTGTTAAGTGCACCTACCCTGTTCAGCGGCAGACGAACGATCCGGCTCTGTTCCGCCAGTGCCTGAAGAATCGACTGTCGGATCCACCATACGGCGTAGGATATAAATTTAAATCCACGGGTTTCATCAAATCGCTTGGCAGCTTTAATCAAACCAAGATTACCTTCATTAATCAGATCCCCAAGCGAGAGCCCCTGGTTTTGATACTGTTTTGCAACAGATACAACAAACCTTAGATTTGCTTTGGTTAGATCTTCGAGAGCACGCTGTGATCCTTTTTGAATCTCCTTGGCAAGGCGAACTTCATCATCCGGAGTGATGAGTTTCTCTTTTCCAATTTCATGAAGATAACGGTCTAAGGATTCAGACTCGCGTGTAGAAATTCCTGAGCTTTTAGCCACAATTAAATAATTTGATTGGTTTTACTACGAGGGGATTGACTTGGCAAATGATCATATTTTAATGATACGTACGAGGGCGGAATATATTGCTTGATAATAATAGTTCCAATCAACAAAAATAGAAAATTTAAGTTTAAAAGAAAAGTAATCTTCCCTTAAGTCTTTTTAATAGATAAATGACTCGCCAATCAGACGCTTTTTAATCGAAAAGTTTGATAGCGCAGATGCCGCCACATCGGAAAACGTCTCACGAGTGCCAAGATTTTCAGCAGCTGATGATTTGCGATACACCAGCAGCGGCACAAATTCTCTTGTATGATCGGTGCTGTCATCGGCAGGATCATTACCATGATCTCCGGTTATCACCAGCACATCGTCGTCAGTCAACTTGCCCAAAATAGCGGGGAGTGCCCTGTCGATCTCCTCCAGGCATGTTCCATACCCCTCAGGGTCCTGCCGGTGACCGTATAGCTGATCCGTGTCAATCAGATTTGTAAAAATGAAACTTTGGCCGATATTTGCACTCAGCAAGCTCAGCAGCTGCGATAGCCCCTCTGCGTTGCTTTTTGTCTTTCTGTACTGCGTGAAGTGGTTACCTGCAAACAGGTCAATAACTTTTCCAATAGAATACGTTTTGATCTGATTATCCTGCAAAACTGACAACAGGTTTGGGGTTGGCGGAATAGATGAAAAATCTTTTCTTTGATCCGATATACGCTCAAATAGTCCCGGGTTCCCCTCAAACGGACGCGAAATGACGCGGCCAACTTCGGCGTCTCCCACCGCCACATGGTTACGTGCGAATTCGCACCATTTATATTGGGTCGCGACATCGGCTATATCAACATGACAGGCGACCTGAAAAACGCTGTCTGCCGAGGTGTAAACTATGGGATAGCCTGTTTTCAGATGCTCCTCCCCGTAATCAGCAATCACTTCTGTTCCGGAGTAGGGTCGATTACAAAGAACCTTATCAACACCGATTCCTTCACAGAACGCATGCACAACAGACTCCGGAAACCCTTTTGGAAACGTTGGAAACGGATGCTCGAGTTGAATACCTGCCAGCTCCCAATGGCCTGTAGTCGAGTCTTTACCGGCCGATACTTCCCGCATCTTCCCCCATGAAGCGAGTGGCTTGTCAGTTTCGGGTACCGATTCCAGCGGCCTTATGTTTCCCAGACCAAGCTTGCTAAAATTGGGGAGGTGGCAACCGCTAATCTCAGACACATGGCCAAGCGTATCAGCTGATGAATCACCATACTGTTCCGCATCTTCCTGTGCTCCAATTCCCAGTCCATCAATAACCAATACTATAAATCGTGACATAAAAGAAAACTAACTCAGGTTAACCGGTGGCATTCAATTCGCCGGACAGTTCTTTTTTAGCGGCTGAAACGATATCGTGAACTTCATTGAAGTTCGAGTCTACGCGCACGGATCCAAGCTTAATTCCGAGCTTGATCTGTTTACCGTCTGAAAGCTCTAAAGGCGTGCGAAATTTATCTTCCACTGCCTGAATCCAGTCGTCATATTTTTGTTGCGACAGACAATTCACAAGATATGTCATAACATAATCGCTGTTAAATCCAATAAACCCATTGGCCCCAAACCGATTTGGATTGAGTGAGTTCACCAGTGTACGCTGAATCCGGTTCAGCTCTTCAAGCCTGTATTTTGATCGAAGAGCCTGCAGATTGTCTATTGTTATAAGGCCAAACCAAAGCGTGTAGTCCCGTCCATTTTTGCGATTGAGCTCTTTTTGAAGCGCTAATTCCCATAAATCTGGGATAAAATTTCCGTAATCTGAAGTGAACAGATCTTTATCAACCGGCAGGCGATCGAGATTAACCTGAATCGACAAAACCGCTGTTCTCACGAGGTTAATGATCTGGTGCTTTGTTGACTCCTTAAAAGTAAGTGGATTTTTATCGTACGCAAGAACCACCCCGTGTCTGCGCCCGTTGATAATTAAAGGAACAGCAAGTGTAGCCCCTTCAGACTTCCGTTCGTCACCTGAAATTCGTTTTGGGTTCTGATTGAAATGAATCGAAAACTGCGGTTCTCCTTTTTGAAGCGCATCGTATGCCATCGACTTCTCTTCCATCACAAGACCCGGAACCGGACTCATCTCTGAATCTGATGTATTGAATACAGTCGTCCAGACCTCCATTCCACGCAAAATAACAGAAACGCCGCCCGATGGCAGTAGTTTCTGCATCTCCTCCGCCATCTGGTTCAATATATCTACCTTGTGATGTTTCGGATTGATCTTCTCAAGAGACACTTCATAATCCGTCCAAACCTCCTCCTGGCCGTAAAGATCGGTCAGTTCAAGGTAAGTGTTCAATACATTAGCAAGAGCATTGCGGTATGCAGAGATTGACTCATCGTGTTCGGAAACCGAAAATTCCGTTTCTGTTTCTATAACCGTGATGGCAACAGTTTCACCATTATTTATGAAAGGGATCAGCAGCTGGTGACGTACAGGCACAAAATCGTAATAGTGCTTCAAATCATCCCGCAAAACATTCCGGCCGACCTTCAAAGCTTTTATCTCCTGCAAATCGATATAGGGTTCAAGGAAATGCTGATCAAACATAACTCTGTCCCGGAACATCACATTTGGAAGAGATGTCGACTGCGTCTCGAGTACAAACTGCTTCCTCGACCGGTTAACCCAGTTCAGGTAGACGGTTTTTGCACGTGTGGATTTCCTGAGCAGGTGAACCACGTCGTCCATAATCTGCTTAAAATCAACAAGCGCCTTCTCTTCTCTTTTCATCAACGAATGTTGCCGTTTATTTTTGAAGTTCTTTTGCGAGGTCTTCTGCCCGGATAATCATGTCTTCAAACAGTGTGAGGCCCCTGTTCCAGAAAGATTCATCCCGGATATCGATTCCCATTTTACCTACTATGTTATAGGGCCAGTCTGATCCGCCCGCCTCAAGCAGTTCAATATAATTGTCAGCAAAACCTTCCTGGCCGCTTTGGTAGGCATCATACAGAGCCAAAACCAGAAGTTCGCCGAATGCGTAGGCATACACATAGCCCGGCGTGTGCAGGAAATGCGGAATATAGCACCACCAGAGCTTGTACTCGTCAGTAAGTTCAACGGAATCCCCATAAAGAGCGTGCTGTGTATCGTACCAAAGTTGTGAAAACTGCTCCGTTGTCTGTTCACCGTCGGTTCTGCGAGCAGTGTGAATTTTATCCTCAAACCGGTTCATTGAAATCTGCCGGAAGACGGTGGCAATTGTATCGTCAATTTTGCTGGTCAGAAGTGCAAGTTGCTCTTTTGGATCGTCCAGGTTCTCCATCAGACGATTAAAAACCAGCATTTCTCCAAATACTGATGCCGTTTCAGCGGTAGTCAGCGGAGTAGATGACTGTAGTTCTCCCTGCTTTCTGGAAAGGTACTGGTGCACGCCGTGGCCCAGTTCGTGAGCCAGCGTTTGTACATCACGCAGCTGTCCGTCGAAGTTCATGAACACATAGGGATGAACCGTGGTTACCGTGCTGGCAGAATAGGCACCGCCGCGTTTTCCGGGCTTAATGGCCGCATCGATCCAGTTTTTACTGAAAAATTCACCGGCAATTTTTTTCATATCAGGATGAAAGTTTCCATAAGCTTCAAGCACATTTTCCCTGGCTTCATCCCAGCTAATCTGCTTGCGCGTAGAGTTTAGCGGGGCATAGCGATCATAATCATAGAGTTTATCGACCCCTAACAAATCCCTCTTAAGTTTATAGTAGCGCTGTACAAGATCATACTTCCCGGTCACAGACTTGATTAGACTGTCTACTGTGGATTGATCGATCTCATTAGCAAGATTCCGGGACGAAATCCAGCTGTCGTAATCCCGAAGTTTATCATTCGTGTGTTTGTCTGATAATATCGTATTAAAGACATACGTCAAAGTTCTGGAGTGATCGCTGAATGTACTTGTCAGCGATTGATGCGCACGTTTTCTCAGGTCTCGGTCGGGACTGTGAAGCTTGCTTAACACCTGCTGCTCAGTAAGCGATTCTCCGTCAAGATCAAATCGTGCCGCACCCAGCGTTTCATCAAAATACCGATTCCACGCGGATCGGGAGGTGACAGACTTTGCGCTCATCACTTTTTCGGCCTCTTCACTTAATGTATGAGGTTTGTACAGGCGTGATGTTGTGAGATAGTGTTCCCATTTGCTAAGCGCTGGATTCTCAATAAGCTCATTGGCTATCTCATCACTCACCTTCAGCCATTCAACGCTGAAGAAAACCAGTGTTTGACTAATCTCAGAGCCAAGCTCCCTTGCTTCCTGAAGCAGCTTACCAAGTGCAGGATCTTCCGTGTTGGTCGACCATTTTAACTGGGCGTACGAACCAATCTTACCCGCCAGCTGTACGATTTCTTCATATTCTATGAGTGATTCAGCATGTTCCTCTGCAGTAAGGTCTGCAACTCTGCCTTTGTATTTCTCTGAAAATTCGCTGGCCAGCGACCGGACATTCTGCTTGTCTTCATTCAGGGATGGATCGTCCATTGATAAATAGAGGTCGGATAGGTCCCATGTGATCTCTTCTGCCCCAGTTGGCGTACCCTTACTGCTACTGCTCATCTTTGTTTTGTTTGCAAATTAGTTTGATTGTAGACATAAATAATATAACCAATACTGCAGAGCCATTAAATGTAAGTTTGATAAAAGATTCAGATCATCTTGCAAGCTGAATTCAATCGTTTTTTTAAGATATAATGGTTAATTTAGTATCGCTATTTAACCAGGGTTACGTGCTCTATCAACATCAGCTGGAAACGTTTACTCTGCAGATGAGCTCATATTTTCGATTACTTTATTAAACACACATACAGGTACCCATTTTGAAATCTCTAGAAGCAGTTTTTGGCCCCAACTCCGGACTTGTCGAAGAACTTTACGAGCAGTATCAGGAAGATCCTAATAAAGTACCCGATCACTGGAGACAATATTTTGATGAGCACAACGGAAAATCAACACCTGAGTCTAAACCATCAGATGCTCAAACAACCGCACCCGAAGCTAAAAAAGCCACTAAGGCAAAAAAACCAGCTCCAAAAAAGAAAGAGCCTGAAGAGAAAGCAATCCCGGAAGGAGCCACACTTCACAAAATAAAAGGAGTGGCCTCAAAAATCGTTGAAAACATGGACGAGAGCATTGAGGTGCCCACTGCAACCTCACTTCGTGTTTTACCCATGAAGATGCTCACCGAAGACAGGGCCATCATCAACCGGCATTTGCTTCAGAGCGGACAGCCCAAGGCGTCTTACACGCATTTCATTGCCTGGGCCGTTATTCAGGCGCTTAAAGATTTTCCGTCAATCAACTGCTACTATACTCAAAAAGACAACGCACACTACAAAGTAGAACCCGGACAGGTTAATCTTGGTATTGCCGTAGACCTGCAATCAAAAGATGGTTCCCGAAATCTTGTTGTTCCCAATATTAAGGGAGTAGACAAGATGAACTTCAAGGAGTTTCTGTACGCATATGCTGACATCATTAATAAAGCCAGAAACGGAAATCTTGAGATAAGCGACTTTCATAATACGACTATCAGCGTGACAAATCCAGGGACGATCGGCACTGTATCTTCAGTACCGAGATTGATGAAAAGCCAGGGAGCTATTATTGCGACAGGTGCTATAAACTACCCTGCTGAGTTTCAGTCAATGGCTCAGGACGTATTAAACCAGCTGGGCGTCAGCAAGGTGATGTCGATCACCTGTACCTACGATCACCGGGTTATACAGGGAGCAGAATCAGGTTCATTTTTGAAAAAAATCCATCAGCTCCTGAACGGTGAAGAGACATTTTTTGAACGGATTTTTAAAGATCTGGACATCTCTTACGAACCTCTCCCCTTTGGTGATGATCAATATCATGGCCAGCTCAGCGGTGCAGGCAATACACTCGAGCAGGACAGACGTGCAATTGCGGTATGGAGACTCATCAATATGTACAGAATGCGAGGCCACGTTCTGGCGGATCTCAATCCGCTTGAAACCATTCCGGGACACAGCCCCGAGCTGGATCTTGAATATTACGGACTCACCCTTTGGGATCTAGACCGGGAATTTTATTGCGGTGGGCTTGGCGGATTCAAAAGTGCCAAACTCCGTGATATCATCAAACTGCTGCGTGACACATACTGTGGAAAGATAGGTGCCGAATACATGCACCTGCTCGATCTGGATGAGCGTAATTGGCTGCGCAAGCACATGGAATCCACAACTAACACTCCCGACCTTTCCAAAGACGACAAGAAAAATATTCTGCACAAGTTGAACCAGGCGATGGCGTTTGAGCAGTTTTTGCACAAGAAATATATCGGACACAAGCGGTTTTCTCTTGAAGGAGCGGAAACCCTCATCCCTATGATGCACTTCCTCATGGAGAAGGCCGGAGAAAACGACATTGAAAAATTCTTCCTCGGTATGGCCCATCGCGGGCGACTGAATATTCTCGTCAACGTAATGAACAAGGCTTACAGCAAGGTATTTGCCGATTTTGAGGGTAACATTGACCCGAGCACCATCCAGGGATCCGGTGATGTAAAATATCACCTGGGAACAAGTGGTACATACAAAACATCATCCGGGGAGGAAATTGAGCTTGAACTATTGCCTAATCCCAGCCACCTCGAATCCGTAAATCCTGTTGTAGAAGGTGCAACACGAGCCATTCAGGATCAAAAAGACAGCGATGGTAAAGCACTCAAATCAGTCGCCCCAATTTTAATTCACGGAGATGCCTCATTTGCGGGTCAGGGCGTAATTGCTGAAACGCTGAATATGTCGCAACTTCGCGGGTACGAAACCGGCGGGACGATTCACATCATCATCAACAATCAAATTGGTTTTACCACGCTGCCGTCCGATGCACGCTCCACGGAATATGCCTCAGATATTGCCAAGATGATTCTGGCTCCGATATTCCACGTGAATGGCGACAATCCTGAATCAGCCGTTCATGCCATGAAAATGGCCTTAGATTATCGCCAAAGATTCAAAAAAGATGTCGTTATTGATCTTATTTGCTATAGAAAGCACGGGCACAACGAAGGTGACGAACCTGCATTTACCCAGCCCGGCATGTACAAGGAGATTGATAATCACTCCCCTGTCCGGGATATTTACGTGAAAGAACTACTCAGAAAAGAGGACTTCACTAAAGAAGAGATGCAGGCCATTTTTGGCGAGTTTGACGAACTTTTGCAGCAGGCGTTTGAAGATGCTAAAAATTCTCCGCCTCTTGAGGTAACAGACAAAATGCTGGCCCGTTCTGAGACCAAACAGAAAGATTGGGATGATTATCCTGATACGACCTATCCGGTAGACAAGCTGAAAGAAATTGCGGTAAAACTCAATACCGTACCGAATGACTTTGACGCTAATCCGAAGCTTCTAAAGCAGCTTGCAAAACGTGCTGAAGCGGCGGAAAAAAATGAGAAGAAAATTGACTGGGGATTTGCCGAGGCCCTTGCGTTTGGATCTCTGCTTCAGAGCGGCACACCGATTCGCCTGACCGGCCAGGATGTGGAGCGTGGAACGTTCAGCCACCGACACGTGGTTCTACACGGAACCAAAACTCAGCAACGTTTTGTACCATTGAATCACCTGACGGACGATCAGGCAAATTTCTATCCCTACAATAGTCTGCTGAGTGAATTTGCAGCCCTTGGTTTTGAATTTGGCTACAGCGCGTCGAACCCTGAAGCACTTGTGATTTGGGAAGCCCAGTTTGGAGACTTTGTAAATGGCGCACAGATTATCATTGATCAGTATATCTCGGCATCAGCCGCAAAATGGGGTCAGAATACATCCCTGGTTATGACACTGCCACACGGTTACGAAGGTCAGGGACCTGAGCACTCCTCAGCGCGACTGGAGCGATTTCTACAGCTGTGTGCCGAAGACAATATGCAGGTAGCGAACCTAACAACACCGGCACAGTATTATCATGCACTTCGAAAGCAGATCCTTCAGGAGAAGCGAAAACCACTGATTATTATGTCGCCAAAAAGCCTGCTGCGCCATCCAATGGCGGTTTGTAATGTAGATGAACTTGGAAACGGCAAGTTTATGCCATTCATTGCCGATGATATGGATTCAAAAGATTCCATCGAACGCCTCATCATATGTTCAGGAAAAGTCTACTTCGACATCCTGAAAACACTTGAGGAAAAGAGCGACAAAAATGTGGCGGTTGCCCGGCTCGAGCAGTTCTATCCTTTCCCTAACAACGACATCAGCCAGGCCTTAGATTCATATAAAAGCCTGAAAGAGATTGTTTGGTGCCAGGAAGAGCCAAAAAATATGGGCGGCTGGACGTTTGTTTGTTCGCGGTTAAGCGGACTTCTGTCTGATGGCCAGGAACTCATTTATGCCGGCCGGCAATCTTCAGCGTCTCCCGCTGCCGGACAGAAGAAGATTCACGAAGCCGAGCAGAAAAAACTTATTGTCACGGCGATTGGTGAATAGCTCAGCTGCTTTTTAGTGAGCTTTAATTCGAGATATAGTATCAAAAAAAGAGGACTCCAATTGCCCTCTTTTTTTGATAACCTGAGTTCGATTCTTAAAATTGAGTTAGGAGTGCTCCGTTAGAAAAAGGTTTTTTCCGTTAAGCACTTATTTGTTGAACTCACAAATATTATTGATAGAACTGAGGTTGATAAAATCAGCCAGGAATAAACTCCATGAGCAACACAGACAGACCGACCACACTAAAGGGGGTTATTGATGAAATTCAACGTTCATCAAAAGATTGCGAAAGTGTCTCAGTTGAAGATATTCTCGAAATGGTTGGAAGGCGTTCGTTTGGCCCGATACTTCTGATAGCCGGACTTGTGACAGTAGCGCCGCTAATTGGTGACATCCCGGGGGTACCTACTGTGATGGGCGTTATCGTGTTTCTTGTGGCAGTACAGATTCTCTTTCAGCGGGATAATCTTTGGTTTCCCAGCACAATTCTGAAACGCTCGGTGAAAAAAGATAAGCTGCAAAACGCCCTCGAAAAAATTGATAAGCCTGCGGGATACGTCGACAGAATACTAAAACCAAGATTGCAGTCAATCACAACCGGTGCAATGGTCTATCCTACTGCTATCGTCTGCATTTGTATCTCTCTGGCTATGCCTGTCATGGAATTCATCCCTTTCAGCGCAAATTTTGCGGGGGCCGCACTTACAGCTTTCGGGTTATCATTCATAGCCAAAGACGGACTGATGGCACTGTTCGGTTATGTTTTCACCGGCTCAATCGTACTGTTTGTGATCTACTCGATGTCGTGATTTACCCGAATGAATAGTTTAAGTTTTAACTTGGCCATCCTTATCTCAGTCCGTTGGGAACACCCTTACAAATCCGGCTTACGGCATCGTGGCTATGCAGACTTTCGAGGTGAGCACATCGTACCACAAAATCTTTGATGGCTTCATCGTCATTCAGTTGGTCATAAAGCAGACGTGCGGCATCCTCTACGAATTTTTGGTACGCGCCATTCATTTCAGCAAATGCCTGCTCATCTTCCCGCTTCACCATAACCTGTGTTTCGGTATGAAGAGCATCTCGGCAGAGCTGAACAAGCTGGTCGATAAAAATGTCTTCGTTCAGTTCAACTGAGATTGACGCAACACTTCGCTGGCTGTGAGGAATCGTGGCTACATCCCGCTCTTCCCGTGCGTGCTCTGCAAGTTCAAACGAGCAGGGGCAGGCGCTGCTATACACAAAATCGAGATGCATAAACTTACTGAAACGGCCATACTCATCTAATTTGCCCTCAAATGATACATCATAGTACTGATACCCTTCGAGACCTGATCTTAAACTTTCTTGCAACATCGGATAGCTGAACGATAGTTTCAGAAATGCCGTCTGGCTGTCGAGGTCTTCTTTATAAGCTCTAAGTAACTCGTCCAGCTTTTCGGGATGAAAAATCTCATCTTTAAAGTCATAAAATGTTCGCATGATGCGGCTCATGTTAATGCCTTTCTTACCGGCATCAAGGCCAACATATCCGTCAACAGATGTTTCAAGTGTAAGAAGATCGCCTGATGGCGTTGGATACTTCAGTGGAAGTTTGAAATTGGAAATTCCCACCTGTTGTATCGGTACGTTAGCGCCTTCAATAAGTGATGCCGGGCCATTCTGAAGATCCGGGAGACTGGCTTTATACTGATCGGTTACCGTAAAGGTAGGGTCGTAAAATCGTTTTAACTGTGTAGTAATCATGCGTCTGTAGGTAATAGCACTTTTAAATGCGAGGGTTAGGACAATATTCAGCTATGTTTCTCTCGGTCTCAAATAACTTTACAGAATAAAGTTTCGATGAACCGTATGCTTTTGCGTTGATATCGTCTTCAAGTTCCTGGAAAAATGCTTTAACCAAATTCTCTGATGTCGGGATTACTCCTTTTAAAAAAGGAACTTCCAGATTCAAATTTTTATGGTCACACTTGTCCAATATGTTTCTTTGGATGATACGTTTTAACTCTCCAAGATCGATCACATAGCCTGTTTCAGGATCCGGTTCTCCCGCTACTGTCACTTCCATCACGTAGTTGTGACCGTGCCAATTTGGATTGTTGCATTTACCGAACACATCTTTATTCCACTGATCCGGTTTTTTCGGATTGTGAAGTCTGTGAGCGGCGTTAAAGTGGGATTTCCTTGTTACGTAGATCAATATTTTTGCTTTAATTCGTATCGATCTTTAGAACGCAGAGTATTGAAGGCGGGTTCCCAATACAGTGAAAAAATATTCCGGTATAAAAAAAGGGCCCGGTTCCCCAAGGCCTTTTTGATGTGATCAGCCCATCAAGTGAAGAGCTAAGATTTCTTCACCGATTTTATTAACATGCGTATAATACCCTCTACAGATTAACTGAATATGTTACTGCCATTAAGCAACTATTATCTCTGATTTAGATAATTGCCGAAATGTGTATAAACAAAAAAAAAAGAGAGCCCCGAATCTACGGAACTCTCCTTGATCAGCACACAAAACAGGCCCACAGGACGGTGGACCCGATTGCATTTTTTATTTAATGAGCATCATTTTTCTTGTAAGCGATATGCTACTGCTTTGCAGCCTGTAGATGTACATACCACTCGACAGGTTTGAAGCATCAAACCGCACGGTGTTCGTACCGGCAGGCTGTACGCCATTAATCAGTGTGGCAACTTTGCGCCCGGTAATTTCAAATATCTCAAGCGTTACATTCTCACTGCTTGGCAGCGTAAATGAGATCTGCGTGCTTGGGTTGAACGGGTTTGGATAGTTTTGATCCAGCGCAATATCAACCGGCAGTGTCTGTGTTCTTGGTTCTTCTATGGATACTGCAAGTCCACTCTCAGAGAGGAACGACCAGCCATCATACCAGGTATTGGCTTCATTAAAAGCACCAATGAAATTAGCACGATAGAAGAAGTTATCGCGGGGCTGAACAGAATTTGACTCTGTATAGGCCGGGCTGCCGCTTGCAGGTCTAGGATCCAGTGATGAAGCATCACCTCTGGAAATACTGGTTATTTGCGGATCACTATAGAAATTGTCCGTCTCAAAGGCGTCGGCTGCGTACTGTTGAAGAAACGCATCGGTGGCATCGGCGGTGGTCTCACCGTTTACGTTGCCAAACCCAAAGAAGATG
>Ga0307966_1000504_pt1 | contig 32537 bp, 37 predicted proteins | sample OrgLakmetagen646_FD_203141 | JGI IMG/M metagenome (GOLD analysis project Ga0307966, IMG submission 203141) | Saline water microbial communities from Organic Lake, Antarctica - #646 | ecosystem: Environmental > Aquatic > Non-marine Saline and Alkaline > Saline | place: Antarctica: Organic Lake... | reverse complement strand
CAGGCGAAAGGCCGACAAAAACGGCCCCTCCAAGCGCCATCATTCCCATAAGACCAGCAAGAAACAGCATGTTATCCATCCCGATATTCCAGCCCTCATATTGCTCGGCTGGGCCCGCAATGAATAGCGCTTTCCCCATCAATGGTTAACGGTGCTGGGGCAGATCCCACGGTTCGGGCTGCCGCGCATAAGCGATGTAAAGGGGGTGGCAAGGATGGCCGTCCTTGGTCAGGCCCAAGTGATGCACCGTGCGCCCAGTTCCTGCCAGCAGGTCGACCACCTCGGCGCCCCGGCCCAGATGCGCACCATGCGTGCCCCAAGCCGCGATGTTACACGCAGCCCAGTCGCACCCGTCAAGGATGGCAGCGTCGTTGGCCGCGCCTACCGGATCGGCAGCCGCGCGCATCTTGCGCGGGTCGGTGTCACGCCATGCAAAGATGTTACTGACCCGGAACGCCCCAAAGCCCAGCGCGCGAGCGCGCCTCTCGCACCGCTCGACCGTCGGATCGTTCTGCACCTCCGTCGCGGTCGAGGGGTTCAACATGATGAAATGCGCGCGCCCTGCCTTTTCATCCCAGATGCGGGTCAGAGAATAGCGATACCGCTCGCATTCCGAATAGATGGCGGTGGAAGCAGCATCGCCCTTCAGATGCGTTCGGGTAATCATTCAGGCGCGGCGAACACGCGGCTCGGATGCAGTTCACCAGCCTTGTAGACGCCCACGGCGACGGCGAGGCCATCCAGCGAGGCCCAGCATTCATCGCCATATTCAGCGTCGCCGGGATAAACCATGCCGGGATTGCCATTGCGCAGCTTGGCCGCGCCCTCGGGTGTGCAGCGCAACTCGGGTAGGTCGGTCAGGCCCATCTCAAGCGGCAGAATATACGCGTCGAGAGCGGCGTCATGCGCCAGCGCCTCCACTTTATCGAGCGTGATGCCATCCTCGGCCTCGAACGGGCCAGACCAGACGCGGCGCAACCATGTGACGTGACCCTTGCAGCCCAGCGCATCGCCCAGATCGCGGGCAATGGCGCGCACATAGCCGCCCTTGCCGCAAACCATCTCAAGAACCGCACGGTCCGCATCAGGCCGCTCGGCCAACAGCAATTCGTCCACCCATAGGGGGCGGGCGGCCAGCGTCACATCCTCGCCGTCGCGGGCCAGTTTATAAGCCCGCTCGCCATCAACCTTGACGGCCGAAAACTTGGGCGGCACCTGCATGATATCCCCGGAAAAGCGGTGTAGCGCCTCCTTGATTTCATCATCCGTGGGGCGCGTGTCGCTGGTCGCGATCACCTCGCCCTCGGCGTCATCGGTATTGGTGGCCGTGCCAAAGCGCACCTCGAAGCGGTAGGCCTTCAGCGCGTCGGTGATATAGGGAACCGTTTTCGTGGCCTCGCCCAGCGCCACGGCCAACACGCCTGTCGCCTCCGGGTCTAGCGTGCCTGCGTGCCCGGCCTTCTTGGCCTGCAAGGCCCAGCGCACCTTATTGACGACAGAAGTGGAAGTGATGCCTGCAGGCTTGTCCACGACCACCCAGCCTGAGATGTCGCGTCCCTTGCGTTTGCGTGCCATGCAGTCCTACCCCTAAGCTTGGTGAAGAGCGGGGCTAGCCCAAGGGCCCGGATCTGTCAATCGCGGGCAGGCCCGCCTTGCTCGGCCAACCGGCCCAGCGCTCAATGTCTTTTAGGCGTTCGGTTCTTTGGCTCTCGAAACCCTCATGACCAACCCGTTTGGCCAAAAAGCCAAACTCTAAGGCACCGCCGCGCTATTCTGCACGCGTTACCGTCCCGATGATCGGCCCCATGGGAAAGCCTATATCGCTGCGGTTCAATTCAGGCGCATAGAGCCGTGAGATATTGCCGTCAAAGTAGAGTGCCTGAGGCAATTCCAGATAGTCGCGAAAGACCCGCCCGAAAGTGTGGAAATTGACCGCCGCCTCGGAAATCACGAACACCGCACGTGTGCCGTCCGCATTGGTCCCGACACCGTTGCGCACATAGCGGCTGTCGCTATCCAGCAGAAACCTTGGGTGCAATTCGCCGTCCACGACCAGCATCGGCCCCGATTGCGTCGCGTACCGGCACTCGGGTGCCTCATCGGCATAGCGCAGCGTTTCAATCACGTCGGCACGGCCCTCGCGGATACACAGAACGCCATTGGGCAGCAGGCCGAAATTGCCGGGGCCGTCGCGCGTCACCAGCCCTGCCTTCTGCTGTCCATCCTCAATATAAAGGCCGACGGGCCGTCGGTCCGAGTGATACATCCCTGCATTCATGGCAAAGCTCAGCGCCGCACCGTCACTGGCCAGCATGGCGCCGACACGGCTAAAACTGCCCAAGTTTTGACCTTCGGGTGAGTTAAGGAACAGCCGCAGATCTTCTGTGGCCATGTCGACCTCGCAGATGGAATAGCGGATCTCTTGATATGTATCGGCCCGGCACTCCGCCGCGCTCAACTGCGCAGGGCCCCATGCCAGCAGCGCGGCCAGCCAAGCCCTATTCATCGCTCGCACCCGGATCACCCGGATCGCCGGCGTCGCCGATATCCAGGTCGCGCTGCACTGCAGCTTGCGAAAACAGACGGCGCGTCTCGTCCATCTGATCAAATGTCGGGTCGAGGCGAAACCGCAGGTCAGGTGCGAATTTCAGGCCCAGCTTCTTGCTGATCACGCGGCGAAGCTCGCCTTTGTTGCGCGCCAGCAGCGCCGGAAGCTCGTCCTGCCCTTGCCCGCCCAGCGGCATGACGTAAGCTGTCGCTATCTTGAGATCGTTGGACATGCGCACTTCGCCCACCGTGACCGACATGCGGCTAAGGTCAGGATCGTGGATGTCGCCGCGCGATAGTACTTCGGCCAGCGTACGGCGCACATTTTCGCCGATCTGTAGTTGCCGTTGCGTCGGGCCTGCGCCGTCTTGAGATTTGTTATTTGCCATGGGGCAGCAGTTAGTCCCTATCGCGCCCTTTGCCAAGCGATGATGCCCGCGCTATTGAAGGCGGCAAATCAGCAAGAGGGCAGGATCATGAGCGCAGGACCGGGCATAGCAGTGACGGGCGCGTCAGGCCGTATGGGCCAGATGCTGATCCACACCATCACGGAAAGCGGGCGCGCGCACTTGGTGGGCGCGGTAGAGCGGACCGGTCACGCATGGATCGGCCGCGACATTGGCGAGGCCATGGGCGGCGCCGCATCGGGCGTGATCGTGACCGATGACGCGCTGGAGGCATTCGCCCCCGCGCAGGCCATCATCGATTTCACCGCGCCCACCGCCACCATCGCGTTTGCCAAGCTGGCGGCGCAGGCCCGCGCCGTTCATGTCATCGGCACGACAGGCTTCTCCACGGACGAGATCGAGGCGTTGGTGCCCGCCTCGCGCCACTCCGTTCAGGTGCGCGCAGGCAATATGAGTTTAGGGGTCAACCTGCTGACCATGCTGACGGAAAAGGTCGCACGCGCGCTAGACGAAGATTTTGACATCGAAATCGTCGAGGCCCATCACAATCAAAAGGTCGACGCGCCCTCGGGCACCGCACTGATGCTGGGCGAGGCGGCGGCGGCGGGGCGCGGCGTGGCACTGGACAGCGTGTCGGACCGGGCGCGCGACGGCATCACCGGCCCCCGCACGCGCGGCCACATCGGATTTTCCGCCATACGCGGCGGCGACGTGGTAGGCGAACACGACGTGATCTTCGCCGCCGCCGGCGAGCGGATCGTCCTGCGCCACCTCGCGACGGACCGCGCCGTCTTTGCCCGTGGCGCGCTCAAGGCTGCGCTATGGGGCCAAGGACGCGACCCGGGTGCATATGACATGCTGGATGTACTCGGATTGGGATAGTTGCCCGCGCCGAACGCCACGGCGGGCTCCGCCCGTTTTCCCGCACAACCACTGGTTTCGGCCGCAAAATTGACCTTCCTCAGCAGAACTATTGGAGAGATCTCTATGAACAAATTCATCTGGCTACTCGGCTGCGCGCCCCTTTTGCTCGCAGGATGCGATGAAGTGACCACCAGCGGGGCCGGGCCGTCCAATCAATTCATGAGCACCCTGTCGCCCGAGTTGCTAGCGATGGCAGACCCAAGACAGAATCTGAATGCGGTCAAGATCGACCCGGCCGATGGATGTTTCGTCTATCAGTATGCCGGGCCCGTCGAGACGACGTTCCTGCCCCTGCGCTCCAAGGACGGGCGTCCCATCTGTTCGCAGCGTGCCGAGGTGCCGCCGACCATCTGAGGAGCCGCCGAAACGCGTCGACCGGCCCTGCCGCCTCTTAGCTTTGAGACGCGACTAGATCGTCTGGCGCGTAGAGATGCGCGGTCGAGCCGGTTGACACGTTTTCATACAAGCCGATGATATGGGCCATCACCATTCGCACACATCCCGAGCTGGCGCGCCCCCCGATTGAGCGGGGCTGCGGCGAGCCATGGATACGCAGGTAGGTGTCGCGATTGCCGACGTAGAGATACAGCGCCCGGGATCCCAGCGGATTGGTCGGCCCGCCATTCATGCCATCCTCATGCTGTTTATAGATGGCGGGATCACGCTTGATCATCGCCGGCGTCGGCGTCCAAGTCGGCCATTTGGCCTTGCGCCGGATCGTATAAGTACCCGGCTCGTAAAGGTTGCCGCGCGCGATTGCGACGCCGTAGCGCATGGCGGTGCCGCCTTCCTCGATGTGATAGAGGTATCTCGCTACCGCATCGACATGAATGTCGCCTGGTCGCAGCCCAGCATTCGCCTCGACCTGCTGGGGCAGAAAACGCGGGTTCAACTCCCAAGGGTTCGTCGTCGCCGGATCATAGCTGGGGGGCGTGACCTGAGCGTCCCATCGGGACCATTTCGATGTGTCCGATATCGGTGCTGCCGAAACCGTACCGGGAATCGGCGCCGAAAAGAAGGCCGCAGCCGAAATCACGAAATGGCGTCTGGTCAACATGAGGTCATGTTCCTTTTTTGTGGCGGCAGGTATTGGGGTTAGTAACTAGAGTATTGATCACCAGCCAAAGGTCCAATCACTTGCCTGTGTATGCGCTTAAGTGAATTGATAGTGATAAAATTACAAATGCAGAAGGACGAAAACCTCACTGCGCGGTCCTGCGGTGAGAATTGACATGCCGATTGGGGTTCAGCCGGGTCACGGGGTCGCCCTATCGGCTGCCCAACCATTCCTCGAACGCCGCAAGCCCTGCGTCCAGCCCGGTCCGGCCAAACCCAATCCTAAAGCGATCCTGCGGCGTCTGGCCCAACTCGGACCGATAGATCGTACTGGGCAGCACCAGCACGCCGGCCTCCTCGACCAGTCGGCGGGCGAATTCCTCGACGCCCTCCTCACCCAAATATCTCGGATAGCCCATGCAGGAGCCATCCGGCTGGCGCCACTCAAACAGATCGGAGTGGCGCGTAAAGAACGCTTCTAATTTCGGCAAATTCTCGTCCACGATGGCATTGTTGCGGGCCAAGATGGGCACACGTGCCTTCAGTGCAACGCGCGCCAAATGCTCGGACGGGCCGGAATTGCAGATCGACAAGTAGTGTTTCATCCGCTCCATCCGGGACAGAATTTCGCGGTCCTGACACGCGATCCAGCCAATGCGCAGGCCCGGAAGGCCATAGGACTTCGACATCACGCCCAGCGACAGCCCGCGCTCGTATTCATCAGCGACAAAGGGCAAATGTGCGGCACCGCTTGGCCCCAGCCCATGAAAAATCTCGTCATGCAGGATCCAGATCCCGTGATGCCGGCACAGATCAATCAGCGCGCGATAGCGGTCCAGCGGCAGAATCGCGCCAGTGGGGTTATGCGGAAAGTTGATCGTCACCAGCCGCGTATTGGGCCGAATTGCCGCCGCGACCCGGTCAATATCCAGCGACCAGCCATTATCGGGGTCCAAAGGTATGCCCGTCGCCTCGCAAATCATCGATGGCAGCGTTTCGTGCGACTGATAATTAGGTGTGACCACGATGGCGTGATCACCCGGCCCCAGCAGCACTGAATTGGCCGCAAAAATCCCCTCGCTGGCCCCGGCGAAGCACAAGATGTCATCTGCGGGCCGCCGCGCATAGGTCGCCGCAATCTCGGCGCGGAGCGCAGGCGCGCCCCATGTTTCAGTGTAGCCCAGCCGCATGGTCTGAAACGCATCGCGGTCCTCATCACTGGCCATGTCCAGCAGATCGCCCAGTGACAGGCTCTCCGCGTCGGATGCGGTCAGGTGGTGACGGGCGCTGAATTCCCACTTGGCAAAGTGTGTCTCCAGACGGAAATCAGGTAGTCCTGTCATTTCTGCCTCCTGCAGGGCCGGGGTTGCGTATTCAGGCTGCCGGGTGATCCAGTACTGCACCGGCGCCGTAATACACGACGAAACCACAGCGAGGATGATAAGTCATGCGCTCTGTCACGTCCGCCATCTGCGCGCTTACGCTAGCAATCATCGCGGCACCCGCCGCCGCACAGGCATTTGACACGATTACGTCGCGCGACGCGTTCGTCGCTGCCATATCAGGCCGTGATCTGACGCGATTCGGAATAACCATCGCCGTATCACAAGGCGGCGCAATCAATGGCCGCGCCTTCGGCTTTCCGGTGACGGGAGCATGGAACTGGCAGAACGGTTACTTCTGCCGTGATCTTTACTGGGGCGAGGACCCGCTGGGCCCAAACTGTCAGGCGGTTCAGATCAAAGGCAACACCATTCGGTTCACCTCGGATCAGGGCAAAGGACGCAGCGCGGACCTGACGATAGAGTAACGCTCAATCCAGAAACGCGCCACAAAATGCTGGCATTGCGCGCGTCAAAAAGTTGTCAGCCGGATCTGTCGCAGAATGAACCACTCCTGCTTCGTTTGAAATTGGTGTACGGGCGCGTTGCCGCGTCCGGCATTTCGCCGATGTGCAGGCACGATGCCGCTGGTGGCGATGTGCCCCTTCAACCGGCCGCGTCTGCCGCATGTTCTGCACGGCACGGACGGCGATAGATGTGCTGTCGGCCTGAACACCGGCGCGGCGCGACAGATCAGAGCCGCCTATGGATGAAATGTTTGGGTATCAGGCCACGCCCCATTCTTCGATCAAGACGCGCGCCGCGCCCTCCATATCGGCCGACCGTGATATGGCCGACACGACCGCGATCCCCGCTGCCCCGATCTGGCGCAGTGGCCTCGCATCCCCGGCCTTAATGCCACCGATTGCGACGCAGGGCAGCGATGCAGCGGAGATTATTTCAGCCATGCCGGCCATACCCAGAGGCCGCGCCGCATCCAGCTTGGTCGCTGTTGCGCGCAAGGGGCCCACACCCAGATAATCGACACTATTCGCCGTAATAAAGTCGATCTGCGCCAGCGTCTCTATCGACAGCCCAAGGATAATTTCCGCGCCGATCCGGCGCCGAATGGCCGCGAGGTCGCCATCGCCCTGACCCACATGCAGACCATCCGCACCAACATTCAGCGCCGCCTCCACCCGGTCGTTCACGATCAGCACAGCGCCCGCCGCACGCGTGAGGTGCAGTAGTGCATCGGCCAGATCGGTGAACTCGGCATCAGTGCTGTGCTTGTCACGCAGCTGGATCATCTCCACGCCGGCAGCAAGGGCCGCGCGCACCTGATCGGGCACGGACGCTGACGCGCCTGCGTCAGTCACGAAATAGACCGGGCCAAGGCGCTTGCCATGCAGCCTCATACCTTTGAAATCTGCGAAATTCGCGCGCGGGCGGTCACATCAGCGGGCGACAGCGTGTAAAGCGCGTCGATGAATGCCGTCTGAAAACTGGCAGGGCCCGTCGCCACCACGCCCGCAGCCTCACCTGCGACAGCATAGTAGGCAAGGGCAGCGACAGTCGCGGGCAACGCGGGCTGATCCACCGCGAAGGCAGCTATGATGCCGGTTAGCGAACAACCCAGAACCGTGACGCGCGGCATCAGCGGGTGCCCGCCCGCCACGTAATAGGCAGCATCGCCATCTGTGACGAAATCCACCGCGCCCGTCACGGCGACCACGCCGCCAGTCAATCGCGCCAGCGCGCGCGCCGCATCCTCGGCATCGCTGACCGCATCGGCAGTATCCGCGCCTTTGCCGGCCGCCTCGAACCCTGCCAGCGCAATAATCTCGGACGCGTTGCCGCGAATGATGCCGGGCTTCAATGCCAGAAGCCGCACCCCTGCATCACGGCGCAGCGCTGTGGCACCGACTGCGACCGGGTCCAGCACCCACGGCTTGCCGCCCGCGTTCATCGTCAGCGCAGCCGCCTCCATGGAGGCCACCCATTCAGGGTCGAGCGTGCCAATATTAACGCTGAGCGCATCGGCCAGTCCGGCAAATTCAGCCGCCTCGCCCTGTGCATGGGCCATCGCGGGGCTACAGCCCGCGGCCAGCATGATGTTGGCCATGATGTTCATCGCAACGTAATTCGTGATGTTCTGCACCAAAGGCGCGAGGGCGCGCATGTTCGCCAAATACTGTCCTGCGTCGTTCATCTTGGTCCCCTTTTGCAGGCGGGGACAACACCGCATATCGGACATCCAAGGGGACCAGATCTGCGCGCACCTTCCTGCACCGTCATAATCCGGTTTAGGTTTTTAGGGTGCCTATTCGCCCGCTATGCGGCGCGTGCCCCTGTTACATGGTTAGGAATGCGAGGCCGCGCAGGCGGCTCCAAGCATCAGAAGTCGATCGCGATGCCCTTTTTCTCCCAATCGCCGTAGCGCACGGCCTCCAGCCCCTCGCGGCGACCACCCAACTCCTTGGGTAGGTCGGCAGCGGTGGCGGCGGCCTTCAAACGGCGATTTTCGGCCTCGGCAAGGGCGCGCTGCGCGGCAGCGGGAAGATCTGCAATCATATCGGTGCGGTCTGTCATGGCATGGGTTCCTTTGACGGCGTACCCTTGATATACGCCACAATCGCAAATCAGCAAGGATATGCCATGCCACCGCTATCGCCGCGCGCCGCCGCCGCCCACCTGCTGGACCAGATACTGGGCGAGCACCGCCAGATGTCGGAACTGCTTGCCACCGGCGCGCTTGACAGACTGGCCGCACCGGACCGCGCCCGCGCCCAGCGTCTTGCGACGCAAACCCTGCGCGGAATGGAACGGGCGGACACGCTGCTGGCCAAACATCTGCGCAAGCCGCCGCCCCTGCCGGTGATGAATATCCTGCGCTTGGGCACGACTGAGCTGTGCCTCGGGGGCGACGCGCACGGTGTGGTCAATGACTGTGTCGGCCTAATCGCCGGAAACGAGCGTTTTGTTCGGCTCAAGGGGCTTGTCAACGCAGTCTTGCGCAAAGTTGCGGCCGATGGCCCCGCCGCGTGGGGCGCGCTTCGCGTGCCGCAGCTGCCCGACTGGCTGCGCGGGCCACTGTCAGAGGCATATGGCGCCACGGCCATCGCAGGCTTTGAGGTTGCCCATTTTGCAGGCGCGCCACTGGATCTGACGCCCAAAGGGGATGCATCAACATTGGCCGAAGCTATTGGCGGCACGGTACTGCCCACCGGCTCTGTCAGGCTGCAGGACGCGGGCCAGATCAGCGCGTTGCCTGGCTATGAGACCGGCGACTGGTGGGTGCAGGACGCAGCCACCGCTATCCCCGCGCGACTATTGAACGCGTTGCCCGGCGAGGCGGTGCTGGACATGTGCGCGGCGCCAGGTGGCAAGACGCTGCAACTGGCCGCCACTGGCGCCGACGTGACAGCGCTGGATATATCGGACGCCCGCATGGCCCGCGTGCGCGAAAACCTCGCACGCACTGGGCTAGACGCCAATTTGATCACAGGCGACGCGCTGACACATTCTGGTGCGTATGACGCAATCCTGCTGGATGCGCCCTGCTCGGCCACCGGCACCATCCGGCGCCATGCCGACCTACCTTACGCGCGAGACGGGTCTGAGATTGGCGATCTCATTGCGCTGCAGGCCGCAATGCTGGACCGCGCGCTGGGCCTCTTGAGGCCCGGTGGACGGCTGCTGTATTGCACCTGTTCGCTGCTACCGGACGAAGGCGAATGCCAGATTGACGAGGCCCTGTTGCGCCATCCTGCGCTTAAGGTCGATCGCACCGCGCTGGACCTGCCCGGCATCGACGCCACATGGATTACCGACGAAGGCGGTCTGCGTCTGCGGCCTGACTATTGGCCAGATCAGGGCGGCATGGACGGCTTTTACATGGCGCTTCTGCGCATCTAATCCGATTTTCGCCTTCGTTGAGTGAATCGTTCGGTGACTTGGGCGCGCCTGCGCGATATGATGCATCTAGTCAGGCGCCATCAAGAGTGCCCGGAGACGAGGCGCATGGCGACACCCGACACGATCCGCGCGAAATGGACGAGGCTGCAAAACCGCATTGCGGCGCGGCGCGCTGCTTGGGCGCGACCAGCGACCGCGTTCGTATCGTCGCCCGAGCCGCGCACGATCGGCAGTGTTGCCCGTGGTCGGCAGCTGTCTGCGGGCAATTTCATGTTTGCCGGGCATCTGATGCAACAGCCCGAACTGGCCTTGTGGAACCTGAACCCGCCCAGCGCTGCCTTTTTGGCTGAAATGCACGGCTTTGGCTGGCTCGACGATCTGGCCGCCGCCGGGGATAGCCCGGCACGCGCCTGCGCTCAGGATTGGACGCAAGACTGGGTCGCGCGGCATGGCAAGGGGCGCGGCCCCGGCTGGACGCCGGACCTTACCGGGAGGCGCGTGATCCGCTGGATCAACCATGCACTGTTCCTGCTGTCCGGACAGGACAAGGGCGTGTCGGACGCGTTCTACCGCTCACTGGCGCAGCAGACGTTGTTTCTGGGCAAACGTTGGCACGCCACCGGACCCGGACTGCCCCGCTTTGAGTCGCTGACCGGGCTTATTTATGCCGGCCTATCGCTCGAGGGGATGGATGGCTACACCGTCCCCGCCGCCCGCGCGCTGGGTCACGAATGCGATGCACATATCGGCGAGGCGGGCCACCTGCCGACCCGAAACCCCGAGGAATTGCTGGACGTCTTTACTCTGCTAACATGGGCCGCGACCGCGCTGGAGGAGGCGGGCATCAGCGCCCCCTCGCTGCTGGCCGCGACACAGCGCATCGCCCCTACCCTACGCACGCTACGCCACGCCGATGGCGGGCTGGCGCGATTTCACGGTGGCGGGCGCGGGCTAGAGGGGCGGCTGGATGCCGCGCTGGCGGCAAGCGGCACCAAAGGCCGCCGCAAGGATGGGCTGGCAATGGGATACGCTCGCCTCAGCGCCGGGCGCACATCGGTTATCACGGACGCAGCCCCGCCACCTGTAGGCGCGGCGTCGGCGGGTGCGCATGCCTCGACGCTGGCGTTCGAGCTGACGTCAGGCCGCCGCCAAGTTATCGTCAGCTGTGGCTCTGGCGGCAGCTTTGGCGCTGACTGGCGGCGAGCGGGGCGGGCGACGCCGTCACATTCCACTCTCGTTTTAGCCGGCGAATCCAGCGCGCGTCTGGGCAATACGGGCGCCGATTCAGAATGGCTGACACAGGCGCCACGCGATGTGCCGATCCAGATGAGCCGCGCGTCGGATGGCGTGCGCTTTGAGGGCGGGCATGACGGCTATGTCAGCCGCTTTGGCCTGACCCACGCGCGCACTATCGAGATGACTTTTGATGGTCGTGGCGTCGCGGGCGAGGACATGCTGTTGGCGCTGAGTGATGTCGACAAGCACCGCTTCGACGCGGCGATGGACACGTATCACATGCAAGGTGTGCCATACCAGATCCATTTCCACCTGCACCCCGAGGTGGACGCGAATATCGACATGGGCGGCGCAGCGGTGTCACTGGCGCTGCGCAGCGGGGAAATCTGGGTATTTCGCACCGATGCGCGGGCGCGGATCACTCTGGAACCGTCGGTTTATCTGGAAAAGTCGCGGCTAAGGCCCCGCGCGGCCAAACAGATAGTTTTATCCGGGCGCGCATTAGAGTATGCGGGCCGCATTAGATGGTCGCTGGCCAAGGCACAAGATACTCCGATCAGCATCCGCGATCTGGCGCAAGACGTGACGCATCCCGCCGGTGGCGACCAAGACTACGAATGACACGCCAAAACGCAGGATCGCCCCATGACCGATATCGCCCCCATCCGCCGCGCCCTTTTGTCCGTATCCGACAAGACGGGGCTGATCGACCTTGGCCGCGCACTATCGAAACGCGGTGTCGAGCTTCTTAGCACCGGGGGCAGCGCCAAGGCGCTGCGTGATGCGGGACTTGAGGTGCGCGATGTGGCCGACGTGACCGGCTTTCCCGAAATGATGGACGGGCGCGTCAAGACGCTGCATCCCGCCGTGCATGGCGGCCTTCTGGCGCTGCGCGACAACGCAGATCATGTGGCCGCGATGGAGCAGCACGGCATCGACGCAATCGACCTGTTGGTGGTAAACCTCTACCCGTTCGAAAGCACGGTGGCGGGCGGCGCGGACTACGATACCTGCATCGAGAACATCGACATCGGCGGGCCCGCAATGATCCGCGCAGCGGCGAAAAACCACGGCTTCGTCAACGTAGTCGTCGACACTGTGGATTACGCGCCGCTGCTGGAGCAGATGGAGGCGCATGGTGGCGGGACGACGCTCGCCTTTCGCCAAAAGCTGGCGATGACTGCTTATTCTCGCACCGCCGCCTATGATTCTGCCGTCTCCACTTGGATGGCCGCGCAGCTAGACGACAACGCACCGCGACGCCGCACAGTGGCTGGCAGCCTTGCGCAAATTCTGCGCTATGGCGAAAACCCACACCAGACCGCCAGCTTCTACACCGACGGCAGCGCCCGTCCCGGCGTGGCGACAGCACGCCAACTACAAGGCAAAGAGCTGAGCTATAATAACATCAACGACACCGATGCCGCATTCGAACTGGCATCCGAGTTTGCCGCCGCTGACGGCCCGGCCTGCGCGATCATCAAGCACGCAAACCCCTGCGGCGTTGCCCGCGCGGCGACGCTGAAGGAGGCCTATGCACGCGCCTTCGACTGCGACCGCACTTCTGCTTTCGGCGGGATCATCGCCCTCAATCAGCCACTGGATGGCGCCACCGCCGAAGAGATTGCGCAGATCTTTACTGAGGTCGTCATCGCGCCCGGCGCAGACGATGACGCGCGCAAGATTTTCGAAACCAAGAAGAACCTGCGCCTGCTGATCACGGACGGCATGGCCGACCCGCGAGTTGCCGCGCAGACGATCCGGCAGGTGTCGGGTGGGTATCTAATGCAGGACAAGGATGCCGGCCACATCACAGCCGCCGACCTGAAGATCGTCACCAAGCGCCAACCAACGGAAACGGAAATGGCCGATTTGCTGTTCGCATGGAAGGTGGCCAAGCACGTGAAATCAAACGCCATCGTCTATGTGAAAGACGGCGCCACCGTCGGCGTCGGAGCAGGCCAGATGAGCCGGGTCGACAGCTGCCGTATCGCCGCGCGCAAGTCGCAGGATATGGCCGATGCGCTGGGCCTGCCTGCCCCGCTTACCCAAGGCAGCGTCGTGGCCTCCGACGCATTCTTTCCCTTTGCCGATGGCCTTTTAGCGGCGGCCGAGGCGGGCGCCACCGCAGTGATCCACCCCGGTGGGTCGATGCGCGACGACGAAGTGATCGCCGCCGCTGATGATGCCGGCCTCGCAATGGTGCTGACCGGTATCCGCCACTTCCGCCACTGACGCTGCTGTGCCCGGGGAGGGCCGCTGATGAAAATAGTATTCTGGACGGCCTTCTGGATATTTCTGGCCGATCAGGCCAGCAAGTATCTGGTCGTGCATTGGATGGATCTGCGCACCCTTGGCACGATTGAGGTGGCACCGCCCTTTCTGGTGCTACGTATGGCGTGGAATTACGGTATTAACTTTGGCCTACTGGCCGGGGATTCGCCCTATACGCGCTGGGTGCTGATCGCTGTCGCATTGGTCATTTCGGGCACTGTGCTGTGGTGGATCCACCACGAGCCGGGCGGCAAGTGGCAGAAAATCGCCGCTGGCATGTTGGTAGGGGGCGCATTGGGCAACGTGATCGACCGAATGCTCTATGGCGCCGTCGCCGACTTTCTGAACATGTCCTGCTGCGGGTTGAACAATCCCTATGCGTTCAACGTGGCCGATATCTCGATCTTCATCGGAGCGTTCGGCATGGTCATCCTTAGCCCCGGCAAAAAGCCTGCGTGACCTTGCCGCGCGATTGCGGTAAACAGCCTGCGATACCAAGCGACCATTTTGCGATAAAAGGGCAGACCTCATGCGCCGCCGCATCCTGACAACTACTGTTCTGATCCTCGCCCTCGCCGCCTGCGGGCGCAGCGACGGTGCACTTACCCGTATCAAGAACGACGGCAATGGCCCGGACGAGTTTGCAATTCTGCCCACCGGCCCCCTTCAGATGCCCGAAACGTACAGCGCCCTGCCTGCGCCCACCCCCGGCGGGGCCAATCTGGTCGATCCCAATCCGCGAGCCGAAGGCATCGCGGCGTTGGGCGGCAATCCGGCGGCGATCGTGCCCGGCGGCATCAGTGCGGCCGATGGTGGTCTCGTGACCTATTCCAGCCGGTTTGGCGTCACACCCGGCGTACGGCAGGAATTGGCGGTCGAGGATGCGGAAGCCCGCAAGCGTCACGGCCGCGTCAATATCTTCAACATCGGGCCAAACGATGATTACACTGACGCCTACAAGAAACAATGGCTCGACAGTCAGGCAGAACAGCGCCGCATGACGGCCAGCGGTGTTGTGACACCGTCCTCGCCACCGCCAGAATAGGGCCGCGTCGGCCACGCCGGATGCCTAGATAACACGCTTCGGAATTTATGATCCGGGGCGCTTTTTTTTGGGCAACCACTTTTCTCATACGGCTTGCGGCGATCACGGATCTGGCATCGCGGGTTGAACAGGGCAAGACGAGCTGTATCTACATCAGGCGGATTACAAGTTCAGAACCGCCCAACCGGAGTTAGCACATGCGCGCCCTATCGATCGCCCTTCTGTCATTGATGCCATTTATGGCAGCCGCGCAGGACACGCCCGACACCACCGCCGATCAGGTCAGCAGCTTTACGCTCGACAACGGGCTTGAGCTGGTTGTGATCGAAGATCACCGCGCGCCCGTCGTCACGCACATGGTCTGGTACCGCGCCGGATCGGCGGATGAGCCACCAGGCAGTTCGGGCGTGGCGCATTTTCTGGAACATCTACTGTTCAAGGGCACCGATACGATGGCTCCCGGCGAGTTTTCGGCTACTGTGGCCAAGCAGGGTGGCACCGACAACGCCTTTACCAGCTATGATTTCACTGCCTATTTTCAGCGCATCGCCGCAGACCGGCTGGAACTGATGATGCGTATGGAATCGGACCGGATGGTCAACCTGCGGCTCGACGAAGAAGACGTCGCGACCGAGCGCGAGGTTATCATCGAAGAGCGTAACATGCGGGTCGAAAACAATCCCGGCGCGCTCTTTACCGAGCAGCTGAACGCAGCGCAATTTCTGAACCACCGCTACGGCACGCCCGTAATCGGGTGGCAGCACGAGATGCCTCTGCTGACACTGGAGGATGCCAAGAGCTTTTACAGCACGTATTATGCCCCCAACGATGCAATCGTTGTTGTCGCGGGCGATGTCGTGCCCGAGGATGTGCTGGCGCTGGCGCAGATTTATTATGGCGCGATCCCGGCCAACCCTGATCTGCCTAAGCGCGTCCGCCCACAAGAGCCGCGCCAAATGGCCGCGCGCCGGATCGCGATGGAGGATCCGCGCGTGTCGCAGCCCTATCTCATCCGCTCCTATCTGGCACCTGAGCGGGACAGCGGCGATCAAACGCGCGCCGCAGCGCTGACTGTACTGGCCGAAATTCTTGGCGGCGGCACCACCTCGCTGATGGCTGAAAAGTTGCAATTTGACGCTCAGATCGCCGTGCAATCCTCTGTCTGGTATGATGGTGAATCGCTGGATGACACCACTATCAAGTTGGCGGTTGTGCCTGTCTCCGGCGTCACTCTGCCAGAGGCAGAGGTGGCAATGGACGCCGTTCTGGAGGGCTTTCTGCAGGACGGCGTCGACGCCGATCAGCTGGAGCGCATCAAGATGCAGGTCCGCGCCGCGCAAATATATGCGCGCGACGATGTAAATGGACTGGCGAACCTCTACGGTTCCGCCCTCGCATCCGGACTGACGATCAAGGACGTTCAGGACTGGCCGGCGATCCTGTCGGCTGTCACGCCCGAGGACGTGATGGAGGCGGCCCATGATGTATTCCAGTTGAAAAACTCGGTGACCGGCTATTTGACACCGCCCGCGACAGACAGCTCCAGCACCGAAGCGGCCACTCCCGGCCAAGCTATACCCGATCAGGCCACCACCGATACGGAGACTGTCCAATGAGCCGCCCCTTTATGACCTGCTTCGCGCTTCCCCTCCTGATTGCTTGCGCCTTTGCGCTGCCAGCCCGGGCCGAAATCCAAGTGCAGGAACTGACCGCACCCGGCGGGCCCGACCTGTGGCTGATCGAGGATCACAGCATCCCCTTCGTCGCGCTTGAGCTGCGCTTTCGCGGTGGCGCGTCGCTGGACACCCCCGGCAAGCGCGGCGCGACAAACCTGATGACAGGCCTACTGGAGGAGGGCGCCGGCGACATGGATAGCCGCGAATTCGCGCGGCAGGCCGAGGCATTAGCTGCCTCCTTTTCCTACCGCGCGGGCGATGATACCATCGCCGTATCGGCCAGATTCTTGACGGAAAACCGCGACGAGGCCATCGACCTGCTACGTCAGAGCCTTATTGATCCAGTTTTTAACCAGAAATCCATCAACCGTGTCCGCGGCCAGGTCGCGTCCATCATTCGTTCGGACCAGACAGATCCCGGCGCCATCGCGTCCCTCGCATTCATCGCTCAGACCTATGGCGATCATCCCTACGCTACGTCCACCAATGGCACGCTCGATAGCATCGCGGCTATCACCCGCGATGACCTGATCGCCGCACATAGGGCGGCGATAGTGCAGGATCGCCTCTATATCGCGGCTGTCGGCGATATCACGGCAGATGAATTGACGGGGCTGGTAAAAAATCTGATCGGGGACCTGCCTGCCAGCTCGGACATCGCGCTTCCGGATGATGCGCAACTGAACCTGCCGGGTGGCACCCGCGTGATTGAGTATGCGACGCCCCAATCGGTCGTGACCTTCGCCCAGCCCGGCATCGACCGCGACGATCCTGACTTTTTCGCCGCATATCTACTGAACCAGATTCTGGGTGGCGGCGGGTTTGAGAGCCGCCTGATGCAGGAGGTCCGCGAAAAGCGCGGGCTTACCTATGGCGTTTATTCCTACCTCGTCGACAAGGCCGGTGCGCAACTATGGGTGGGACAGGTCGCCTCATCCAACGGCCGCGTCGCGCAAGCCGTTGAGGTCATCAGGGACGAATGGACCAAGATGCAGCAGAGCGGTGTCACCCAGACCGAGCTGGACGATGCCAAGACTTACATGACCGGCGCCTACCCCCTGCGGTTCGACGGCAACGCGCCCATTGCAAACATCGCCGTGGAAATGCAAATGGAGGGGCTGCCTCCCGAATACATTGTCACCCGCAACGACCAGGTCAATGCCGTGACCCTGGAGCAGATCAACCGCGTGGCGCGCGAATTGCTGGACCCTGCCAAGCTTACCTTTGTCGTCGCCGGGATGCCGGAGGGCCTAGGTGGATAAGGCGCCGCGCTTTCTTGCCCTCCCCTGCTTTTTCTTGGTTAAAATATCCATGCGCGCAGCCAGCACAGTCGTCTAAACGCCTAGGTAGCGCGCAAAAAGCGCCCGGTCGCCGCGCAACTCCTCCACAGGCACCACCTCGCCGCGTCGCCCATTCTCGATGAATGCGACACGGTCCGCGGCGGCCAACACCGCGTCGATGCGCTGCTCGACCAGCAGGATCGCAACGCCTTGCGTACGCATCTGCACCACGACATCGCGGATCGCGTCCACCATTGAGGGCTGCAACCCTTCCGTTGGCTCGTCCAGCAGCAGCACCTTGGGCCGGAGGCACAGTGCGCGGGCGGTTGCCAGCATCTGCTGCTCACCGCCCGACAGAGTCTGTGCTGGCTGGCGATACCGTTCGCGCAGACGCGGAAAAAGATCTAACACCTCCTCCAACACCTCCGGCGGACTGCGCCGCGCGCGCATCCCGATCTCCAGGTTCTGCGCGACAGACAACCCGGCGAACAGGCGCCGTCCCTGCGGCACATATCCGATGCCAGCGCGCGGCACCTGATATGCAGGCAGCGCGCTGACCTCGTCGCCGTCCAGCATCACACGGCCGGACATCAATGGGATCAGGCCCATAATGCTACGCATCGCCGTCGTCTTACCCGCACCATTGCGGCCCATCAGGCACATGACTTCGCCTGAAGCCACATCCAGCGATACCTCTCGCAGCACGCGGCCCCCACCATACCCGGCACTGATGTTCTCCAGCGCCAGCATCAGCCCACACCCAGATAAGCAGCCTGCACGCCCGGATTAGCGCGCACTTCATCTGGTGTGCCCTCGAACAGCAGCGCGCCCGCGCCAAGCACCGTCACCCGGTCCGCCAGCGCCATGACGACATCCATGTTATGTTCGATCAGCAGGATCGTCATATTCCCGACCAGCCCCCGCACAAGGTCCAAAAAGCGCGCAATCTCGACCTCTGACAGGCCCTGCGTCGGCTCATCTAGAATGAGCAAACGGGGCGACTGCACCAACCCCATTGCGATCTCCAAGAGCCGCTGATGACCATAACTCAGATCGCCCGCCAACGCGGTGCCATGCCCGTCCAGCCCAACCTGCGCCAGTGCTGCATCCACCGCCCCCGCCACCTGCGCGCCGGGCATATGCGGGCGCGCGGCCAGCGCCACATTCTCGGCCAGTGGCAAGCGTGCGTAAACCGACGTGATCTGAAACGTATAGGCCATCCCCAGCCGCGTGCGCCGGTGCGCCGCCAGCCGAGTGATATCACGGCCCTCGAACATCACCTTGCCAGCGCTGGGCAAAACGTTGCCACAGATCATGCCGACCAGCGTCGTCTTGCCCGCCCCATTGGGGCCGATCAGGCCGCGCACCTCGCCCGCCTCGATATTAAGACTGACATCGTCCAAGGCACGCACGCCGTTATAGGTCTTGGTCAGGTTCCGAGCACTCAAGAGGCTCATGGCAACCACCGCCAGAGCCGGCGGCGGAGCTCGCCCATGATCCCTTGCGGCGCGAACAGCGTCAGCAGCACCAGCGTGACACCGGCGATCAGCATGTAGGCGGTCGTAATATCAGAGCTGAGATCGATCAGGTAGAACATGAAGAGTGTCCCAATAAATGGCCCCAGCACCGTACCCGCGCCCCCCAGTAGCACCCACAAGAGCGGCAGGATAGAATACTCGACTCCCGCAAAACTGGCGCCCACATAGCCAAACAGCAGACCATAGGCCGCACCCGCCGCGCCCGAAATCGAGCCCGAAATAGTCACTGCGACCAGCTTGGCGCGGAAGGTATCATAGCCCAGCATCCGGGTGCGGGCCTCGTTCTCGCGGATCGCCACCAGTGTGCGCCCGAACGGCGCACGCACTAGCGCAAGGCAGGCGGCCATAGCGGCCGCAAACAGCGCGAGCGCCGCCAAATAGCGGTTGCTCTCATCGCTCAGGTCGATGCCCCCCAGAACACGGGCGCCACGCGCGATAACAAATCCCTCGTCCCCACGTGTCCAGTCACCAAAGTAAAGCACCGTCAGGTATCCTGCCTGCGCGAACATCAGGGTGACGATCATGAACGCCACACCGCGCGTGCGCAGCGCCAGAATGCCAGATCCAGCTGCGACGGCAGTGGCCACCAGCACGCCGATCAGCAACGCAGGCCCGGCAGTAAGGCCCATATGCTGCACGCTCAGGCCCATGCTATACATCCCAGCTGCGAAAAACAGCGCGTGGCCAAGGCTGAGCAGTCCGGTATAGCCAAAGACGATATTGTAACTCATCGCATAGGTCGCCAACACCATGATGCGCGCCAGATTGCCGTGATGATACGCAGGCAGCACGAAATGCCCCGCCAACAGCAGTGCCAGCAGCCCGCCATGCAAGGCTATCACACGGGCTCGCACACTCATACCGCGCGCGTGCCAAAGAGGCCTTGGGGCCGGAACACCAGCATCATGGCCACCAGCAACGTCGCCAGTATCTTGGCAAGCGTAGGCGAGAAGAAGACCGAGATGATACCGTCGCTCAGCCCGATCAGGATCGCCGCGACCACCGTGCCGGGCAGACTGCCCAGCCCGCCAATGATAACGACCGTAAAGGCCAGCAGCAGGGGATCGGCACCCATTAGGTAATGCGCCTGCGTGATCGGTACGATGAGGACCCCAGCCAATGCAGCCAGTGCCGCGCCGATGCCAAAAACCATCGCATAGACTCGCTCGACCGGGATACCGAAGGCCAGCGCCATTTCGCGGTCAGCCTGCACCGCGCGCATCACCAGCCCGATGCGCGTGCGCGCCATCATGGCCCAGACACCGCACAGCACAGCGGCGCCCGCGCCGATCACCGCCAGCTTGTAACTGGTCGTGCTCAGACCCCAAGGCCAATAGAGGGCAGGCATGCCGTCCTTGATCTCGATCCACGGCAGCGCAAGGCGCGTATTGAACGGCGCCTCGACCGGGTGCGCATCAGGGCCATAGCCCATCAGCGTCAGCTGCTGGATGATATAAAGCAGGCCGATCGTCGCAACGATGGTGCGCTCGGGATCGTAATCCACCCGTTTGAGGATGGTCATATCTGCGGCCACCGCGATGACCCCCACCATCAGCGGCACCGCGACGAGCGCGACAGCGAACCCTATCGCAGGCGGCCCACCCACCATCTGCGTGATGACCCATGCCAGAACCGCGCCCAGCATGAAAAACTCGCCATGCGCGATGTTTACCACCCGCATCACACCAAACACGAGAGACAGCCCCACTGCCGTCAGCGCCAGGACAGACGCCATCACGGCGCCCTCCAGCGTAGCCAGCACCAGATAGGGACCCAGCTCCACCTTCGTGCCTAGCCTGCCAGCTCGGCGCGATGCGCCTTAACCAGATCAGCCATCGAATGGAACATCATGTCATAATGCGGCATGTCGCCAGGATTCATCGTCGCGCCGAATCCCTTCTTGCCGTGGCGGCGATAGATCCAGCAATTGGCCAAACCGTGCCGATTGGCCGGAGCGTGATCGTGAAACATACTTTCAGCGGTGTGCAGGATGTCGCCCTTGGTCAAGTCAAGCCGTGCCATCTGCTCATGCATATAGTCAAAATTGCGGGCATCGGGCTTGTAGCTTCCGATATCCTCCGCCACGTAAGTGGCGGTAAAGGGATACCCCAGCTTGGCATCGCTATACGCGAAACTGGCGTTATCCACGTTCGACAGAACGATCAGCTTGAAGTAATCCTTGAGATAGGCCAGTGCGGCCTCACTGTCGGGAAAGGCGGACCAATGCTCCACCGACCGGCCATAGACTTGTGCGTCCTGCCACGTTGCAGGCAAACGCCACTCCTCTGCCAGCCGCTTGTACACGAGGGCTAGAACATCGCAGTAATTCTTTCCCGGCGTTACGCGCTGGCATGTGCTTTCGTGAAACGCGTGCGCCTCTAGAATAGTATTGCGGCTCAAGTCCAACTGGTCGGTCAGCGGGGCCAGCCCGGCGATCATGCCTGATTCCCAGTCAATCAGCGTGCCATAAACGTCAAAGGTCAGCGCTTTGTAGTCGCTCAGCTTTATCACGCGACCCACAGTCATAACGGCTGCTGCGTATAATCCACCTCGTCGGGATACAGCGTGTCTTCTATGCTGGCCGTGTGGACGCGCACCAGACGCCCGCCCTCGACGCGGCTAATATGCTGCTCACCAAACACTTGATGCGTGCGCCCGTTGAAACGCATCGGCCCCGGCGGACAGGCGCGGCTGTGCGGGATATCCGTCACAGCCTCAACCGCCTCAATCAGTGCGCCACGGTCTTGCGGGCCACGATAGCCTGCGGCCTCCATTCCCGCCTTGATCACGCTGAGCGTGGTCCAGCAGCCAAACATATGGCCATAGGCCGAGACATTTTTGGGATTGTCCAGTGCCGCGCCATTATCATCGACGCCGACGGCAGCGCGGTAGAACGCCTGATGTTCTGTCTGGTCTGGCTGCGCATAGCGGCACATCCCCTCCCAGAAATGTGAGCCTTCGAGGAATTCGAGGCCAGGACTGTTGATGTCGATGGCCTCCAGGCTGTCGATAAACCCAAAGAGTGCGGGCCCCGCCCCACCAAAGAACTCGCCCAGTTCCTTAACGAAAGTCAGGACCGATGGCCCAACCATCACGTGATAGACGACCTCCGTCTCGCGCGGGATTTTGGGAAAATAGCGGGTAAACGATGTCTCGCTCGGTGGGATCGCGATCTGCGCCAGCACCTCGCCCCCCTGAGCCTCAATCGCTTGAGTAAAGAAATCGCGGTGGTCGTGGCCATAGGCGTAGTCAGGAAAGATCATCGTGACCTTCTTGCCCAGATTTTCAGCCACGTAAGGCGCCATCGCCAGAACCTGACTTTTGACATCGGTTATGCCAGGCTGAAGTGTGTAGCGGTTCAGCATCCCGCTGGCCACGTGATGCCCCTCGGACACCACGAAATAGGGCAGCTTCAGCTCGCCCGCGCGCGGCGCCGAGCCGATGACAACATTGCTGAACAAAGTGCCATAAGCGATGTCACACTTATGCTGGTTGGCGAATTTCTCGATCAACTCCGCCCCGCGCTTGGGGTTGGTGCCATCGTCCTCAGGCACCAGCTCGACCATGCGGCCATTGATACCGCCACCGTCGTTGATGAATTTGGCCGCCGCATTGCCGGTGCGCTCATACCACCTGCCATATGCGGCCCCAACGCCGGTCCGGTGAACCTGAAACCCTACCTTGATCGGAGCAGATGTCTGCGCATGGGTGTATCGCGCCCAGAGCGGAAACGCTGCCGCACCGCCGACCAATGTGCCCAGCGCCTTGCGCCGTGTCAGATTCGTTCCAGTCATGGCAAATATCCCCAGTTTCGCGCCCAGATGGACCCTAGCCCAATTTGCGCGATCTTGCGAACCTGTACGCCGATTGTCCAGTTCTTTACGCTTCGGACGACCGGCAAGGCACAGCGTCCAAGGCTTTTCTTGGCGAAAATATCCAAATCGACAGCCTGCACCAAATTGGCGCCCTTAAAAATGGAACGCCTATTTGGCAAAGAAACGATTATACACCCAATCCGGCCAAATCCGGCTGAAGCGAAAGAGGTAGCTAAACAGGCGCGGAAAATGGCGCACCGTCGCGCCATCGTCGCACATCATCTCGAATATTTCCTGCGCAGCCTTTTCGGGTGTCATCAGGAACGGCATCTTGAAATTATTCTTCTTGGTCAGCCGCGTCTTGATAAAACCGGGATTCGCGATCTGCACGCGCACGCCCGTCTTGTAGAGGTCCGCCTGCAAACTCTCGCCCAGCGCCATCACGCCTGCCTTGCTGGCCGCATAGCCAATTGCGCCCGGAAGCCCGCGAAAGCCCGACAGCGATCCAGTCAGGACAATATGGCCCGCATCACGCGCAACCATTTTTGGCACGACTTCGCCCACAGCCCGCATAGCACCGACGAAGTTGATGTTGCCCATCGCCTCGGCTTGCTCAGCGTTCCAGTCCTGCGCGGCAAAGGGCCAGTAGACACCGGCGGTATAGATCATGCCGTCGATCTCGCCGACCTGCTCGGCGGCGCGGCGCACGCTGTCCAGATCGGCGACGTCGACCGTGACGACATGTGCGCGGCCCGGCAGGCTGTCTGCCAAGGCCTTCAGCTTGTCCTCACTGCGCGACGACACGATCACCTCGGCGCCTACCGCACTCAGCTTGCGCGCCAGCGCCTCGCCCAGCCCATCGCTGGCCCCAATTATCCAATAGCGTTTCCCGGCCCACTCGGTCATGCAGCATCAATCCTTTTCATCGTGGCGACTAGCTCGGCCACCTTAATACCGTATTTACGAAACTGGCTGCGATTTACAATAGTTCCGCCGGGCGCCAGATACATCCAGTCAGTCACGCTCAAGACATGCCCACCCGCCTCGGCCGGTAGGCGGATGCGGTACCGCAGCACCAGTGCAGCGCCGGTCACCTGGCCATGCCCGATGCCGTCCAGATCGTCCGCCTCGGCGGTCAGGGTGCCGCCGCGCCCCAGCGCCAGCCTCCATTCGCGATCCTGTACCGTCCCGCTATCATAGGTGAAGCGCTCACTCAGCGTGCCGGTATCCCCAGTCCAATGCCCAACAAAATCTCCATCAAACCGCGACGCAACCCGGCCCAGCGGGCCATAAATCACACCATGGCATTTGATGCGACCGGACAGATGCGTGCGCAGGTCCAGCACAGGGGACGTCCCTGCGTAATCGTTGACGGTTTGCGCGGAAAAGCTTGCGAGGCGATGTTTCAGCCATACCGCAAAGCCGCAGGTTACCGCACTCGCAAGGAACCATAAAATCATACTCATCCTGTCTCCTCCTTGGGAAGATGTGTCGTGGCCAACAGCGCAATCGCCACCAGCTTCAGCACACAAGGCAACGCACAATAGAGCAGCGTCAGCAGGTGCAGCGCCGTCTCATCGTTCTGCATCCCCGCCTGAAACCCGCCCGCCTCCAGCGCCGGCAGCAGCGCGACAGCGGCCAGTGCCAACGTCAGTTTCGACACGAGCGACCACAGGCCGAATCCCTCGCTCGCCCCTGGCGCGATATCGGCCATGCGCCGTGCGAACATCGCAGGCAGGAGGGTCAGGTCCGCGCCGACAGCCGCGCCCGACACCACACAAACGGCGGCGAAGGCCCAAGTATCGCCCGTGCCCAGCAATGCGGCCCAGCCAAAAGCCGCTATGGCCAGCACCATCGCCGCCAGCAGCGTCCGTTTGGCACCCCACTGTTCAGCCGCGCGCCCCCACAGAGGTGCAGCCAGCGCCGCCGATAAGAAAAACACCAACAAAAGTGGCCCCTCCCATCCCGGCGCACCGAGGCGGCTTTCGACGAAAAAGAGAAACAGGGTCGAACTGACGGCGACCGGCGCGGCGTTTACCAGCGCAATCAGCAAAAGGCGACGCGATATACTGTCGCGCAGGACGGGGCCAAAGCCTTCGGACGGGATTGATGCGCGGCCCCACTGGCCCCACATCACTAAAAGCGCGACGAAGCCCAGCGCCGCGAATGCAAAGGCAAATGCACCGTACCCACCCAACAGAATTGGCGCGACCGATGCCGCACATATGCCCAGTAGCGCGCCAGTCTCGCGCCAGCGCGCCAGCCGCAAATGGCCCGATTGCGCCAAGTCGCCAGCAGCTGAAACCCCTTGGGCATAGAAACAGATCGTCAGATAGCTGAACCCGGAAAAGACCACAGTCAGCATCAGGGCGAACCACCAGATCGGCGCGACGGGCGGCGTCACCGCAAAGAGCCCGACCATGGCCGCCGCCATCGCCGCACCAGCAATTGCGACGGTCACGGCACGCCAGCGTTGCGTTCGCGCAGCAAGCCGGCCCAGCAGCGGATCTTGCACAACATCTATCAGCCGTAACGCGAACAGGACGGTGCCAAGCAGCGCCAGCGACACGCCGTATTCATCGACGTAAAACTTGGGCGCATGAATATAGATTGGCAGCCCCGCCGCCGCGACAAAGGCAGCGAAGAGCGAATAGGCTGGCAGGCGCGGTGCGGCGCTCACTTGGATACCTCCTGCTCGGGCGGCTCGGGCCGGGGGTGATATGTGGCACCCTTCCACCACAACCTCAGCGCCTGCCAATGGATCAGTGCCAGAACCCGCCGCGACCCAAGGGGGCGCCGTAGCAGCGCCGCCAGCAGGCCCCGATTGCTCAGCGCACTCACCGGCCCTGTTAACGTGGCGATGACGCCGCCATCTCCACCCGTCATGTCGATGCGAATGTCGATACGATCCTCGCGCAGATCGAAGCGGAACTCATACGCACCAGCGACCTCCTGAAAAGGTGAGACATGAAATATCTTGGCCGCTGCCAAGGTGTCGCGTGCCTCAATCACTGATCCATCGGCCTTGTTGCACAAATAGCTGTGCCGGTCGCCAAACGTATTGCTGACCTCTGCGATGACTTGCCGCAGACTGCCCTGATCGTCACGGCACAGCCAGAACGACACTGGATTGAACACGTGGCCCAAGATACGCGGCTGTGCCAGTAGCTCGATCCGCGCTGGCGAGGGCAATTGATACTGGGCGAGCACCTGCCGCACCCAGCGCGCGCCGGCGCCCTGATGCGGCGCACCGCCATGATCAACGTCGTGCAGGCTGGCCAGACCGCGCGCGTTGCGGCCGAAGAGGCGCGGCGCCTCAATCGGCCCCTCGGCCTCCAGCAGGACATAATCAACGGAGTATCGGAACGCGTTGCGCACCGCCCCCTTGCGTCCATGCCAAGTTTGGCCCGCGATACGGCGGACCCGGCTCATGCGGCGGCCATCACTCCGCGCGCAGCAATAGCATCTGCCACATCCACGGCGCTGCCAAGACCGTCCTCGTGAAACCCGTTTTTCATCCACGCGCCACAAAACCAAGTGCTCTGAGCACCATTCATGGCGGCAATCCGCCCCTGCGCCGTCAGTGCGGCATGGTCATAAACGGGATGGCGCAGTGTGACGCGGTCATGGATCAGATCCTCACGGATCGTCCGCGTGGTGTTCAGCGTTACAAAATGCGGGTCATCCATCGGAATCGGCTGCAGCTTGTTCATCCAATAGGTCAAATCGATACGGCTATCAGTCTTGGCGCGGTCCTCGGTGTAGTTCCACGACGACCAGACAGCGCGCCGGCGCGGCATGATCGACGCGTCCGAATGCAGCACGATATCGTTGGGCTGATATTTGATGGCGTCCAGATGGCGGCGCTCGTCCGCGCTGGGATCATCCAATAGGCGCAGGCTGTCGTCGGAATGGGTCGCCATGACAACCTCGTCGAAATATTCCCAGCTGCCTTGCGCCTTTATCTGAACACCGCCCGGCATCCGCCGCACGGCCTGAACCGGGCAATTAATGCGCAGCTGCGCGCCCATCCGGCGCAAATGCGCCTCAAGCCGGGTGACATACTGCGTCGATCCGCCCTCGACCGTGTACCATTGATGCTGACCAGCATACCCTAGCAGCGCGTGGTTCTCAAAAAAACGCATCATCGTCTCGGCAGGGAAGTCGAGAATCTTGTCAGTCGGGGTCGACCAGATCGCACCTGATAACGGCAGCAGGTAGTAGTCACGAAACCACGGGCCCGTGCGCAAATGCACCAGCAAGTCGCCGATGGTCATGTCGCGGCCGCGCGCGGCCTGCACAGCATTGGCGTTAAAGTGGAAAATATCGCGCAACATTCGCAAAAAAGCAGGCCGCGCCAGATTGCGCCACTGGGCAAACGCCGCGCGCGCACCGTCCAGCCCATATTCGAGACGCCCACCATCTATTGAGGCGCCAAAGCTCATGTTGCTGGGCACGACAGGCACGTCCAACTCTGCGAACAAATCCGCCAGATGAGGGTAATTAGCGTAGTTGAATACGATGAAACCGGTATCGACCGGCTGATCTCCACGCTTTCCGGCCATAACAGTGCGCGCATGTCCACCGAGGCGATTTGCAGCCTCATAGAGTGTGACATCATGGTCGGCCGACAAGCGGTGGGCCGCGCCCATCCCTGATATGCCTGCTCCGACGATCGCGATCTTGCGCCGTGGGGCGAGCTGTAGTTCAAATGGCATAAGGCAGGTTATCCGTTTTGTTCTGATCGTTACGGTGAGTTACGCATCCGGCGCGGTTTCGGATCGAAATTCGTTCAAACCGACGCGCTTTTCCCACGCGTTGGTGATCCAATGCGCGTTGTCTAGCGTATTGGTTGTATGTTTTGTATGATTGACACCCCTGACAATAGGCTGGCATCGTTCTTGTGTGCGCCCGCGGCATTGTTGCCGCGCTCGCGTGCGTTGAGCGTCCAAATTTCAGGATTCCGTCCCGTGCCCACAGACCGGCTCGATCACGACAGGCCCAAAAACGACCGAAACGCTGAAAACAGTCTGTGGACATCATGCATAGCACGCATCCGCGACGAATCGGACGAGGTGGCGTTCGCGCAACTTTTCGGTCATTTCGCGCCGCGCGTAAAAGGCTTCTTGATGAAGTCAGGTGCTAGCGCGGCACTTGCCGAGGAGTGCGCGCAGGACGTGATGGCGACGCTTTGGCAAAAGTCTCATTTGTTTGACCCCACCCGCGCCAGCGCCGCCACGTGGATCTTTACCATCGCGCGCAACCGCCGTATTGACGCACTGCGCAAAGCCCGCCGTCCCGAGCCCGAGGATGTGGTTTGGGGCCCCGATACAGTACCCGACCAGTCCGACGGGCTGGCACTGGAGGAGGAAAGTGCGCAACTGGCCGTAGCCATTGCCGCGCTGCCACCCAAACAAAAGATACTGATTGAGGCGGCCTATTTTGGCGATCTCAGCCATTCCGAGATCGCCGAAAAGACGGGCTTGCCCCTCGGCACGATCAAATCCCGAATCCGCCTCGCGCTGGACCGCCTGCGCCATGCAATGAATTGAAGCATATGACACATAACATCGCGCATCACCTCACCGACTCGCTCCTGATGGCTTACTCGGCCGGGACTCTCCCAGAGGCATTCAGCCTGACGGTTGCCGCCCACGTCTCGCTCTGCGACGAGTGCCGCGCGTGTTTGGGTGCGTACGACAGTATCGGCGGCTCGCTGCTGGAACATAGCGAACTCCCAAGCATGGAGCCCGGTAGTATGGCGGCCGCGCTTGCTGCGGCAAAATCGGCGACCGCGGCCAAGGTCCGGGCGCCTCGCACGCGCGGCGTGCTGCCCGCACCGTTGCAGGATTATGTCGGCGGTGATCTGGACGCGATAAAATGGCGCCCCGTCGGTCTGGGAGTGCGCCAAGCGATCCTACCAATCCAAGGTGTCGCGACCGCGCGGCTATTGCACATAAGAGCAGGCGCAGCTGTGCCTAACCACGGCCATCGCGGCATCGAATTGACACTGGTCCTGCAAGGCGCGTTTGTTGACGACGGGGGCAGGTTTGCCCGCGGCGATATCGAAATCGCGGATGAGGAATTGGATCACACGCCCGTCGCGGATGACGCCGAAGATTGCATCTGCCTTGCCGCAACAGACGCGCCACTTAGGTTTAGCAGTTGGGTGCCCAGACTTGCACAGCCATTCCTGCGGATCTAAGCGCCTAGTTAAATATTTGGGCCAAGATGAATGAAGGGCGCCCTGCTCGCGTCTCAGAGCAGTCCGGTACTCTGCTGGATACGCAGGCGCGCTGGCGCAGTGGATTTTGACCAGCACCTTCGGTTTGCGCAGCAGAATGATCTGAATTTTCCATAATGACCGTCAGCGCTTGGTGGCCGTTTGATTCGTCCAAGCGTCTGCGGATTTCCCATGCAGCGGCAGCGGCAATGGCGAACGCGCAAAACCGGGCCTGCAAGATCAAACGCTTTTTCGGCTGTGGTCAACTGGCGAGCGGGCCGACCGAAACGCCGTCTTCCTCGTCGGATGCCATGTTGGCTACCTCTCCGAGAGTTACGGGTTTGAGCGGCGCACGGATGCGGTAGTATCCAACCTCGCCCGGCGTCATTCCATTTGCGTCCGACAGGATCTGCGTCACCGACAAGCCGTATTAGCGGCCTAGGCAGACGCCAATGCCCGGCCGTCAAAACGCTTTCGTCTGGTTCGGCCCTTGGCAACCCAGCCGAGCCATCTGCCAAATGTCGCCAGCGGTCACCTCTTCGCAGCGGCAGATGATGGTGCCGTCGGCCGGAGACAAGGCGCCAACATGAGACGGGTAGGCGCGGTCTATAAAGGGCCGCGCCGTACGTTCAGTACCTAAGCCGCCTGCGCACCGGGCGTGCGGCGCTATCGCGCGCCTCCTCGGACAGCTTGCCCATGTCACACGCAGCGGCGAGTGCGGCCAGTTCACCCGCACAAATGGCCGCCTTGGCACCGCCTATACCGGCCCCGTCCCCAGCGATGGATATACCTTGCAGCTTGGTGCGACCCCATTCATCGACCTGAGGCGCAAAGCATTGCTGCCCCGCGTCCCAAACATGGGGGATGTTGACCGACAGTGCCGCCCGCGTATTGGGCACGACACCGTGATGCATCAGCACCGTCTCGCAGGGGGTCCTGTGCCGCTGGGCACCGCATTGAAATGTGACCGCCTGCGCAGAAATGTCGCCATCGATCGCAATCTTGGTCGCGCCGGCATAGCGCGCGACGCCGACACAGCGCAGCTCCCAAAGCAGGCGGAGGCCCTTAATCAGATAGCGCCAGCCCCGCAGCGCGCCGCCGAGGTGGCGCATCGCATGGGCCAGATTGCACGCAGTCTGCGTCTCGACCAGCGCCTTGGGCGGCGTGCCCGCGCGCACCATCTGCGCCGCGACAAGGTAGAGAAGTGGCCCCAATCCGATCAGGACAGCATTGCTGCAGACGATACCAGACTGCTTGAGCAATATCTGCGCGGCCCCCGCCGTCATGACACCCGGCAGCGTCCACCCCGGCAGCGGCATAGGCCGCTCTAACGCGCCAGTCGCCAGCAAAATATGTCGGCCGACCGCCATAGCGGCGACGCCCCCCTGGCTGAAGTCGACGCGGTGGCCGTTCTCGATCTGCCATAGGACCGCACCCCGCAAGTGGGTGATGCCTGCACGCTCGATCCCCTTGGTCGGCGCCAGACCGTCGGTAAAGTCCGCACCTAGAATATCACCGCGCAGGGGGCTCGCCCTCTCGACATCGCGGTAGATCTGTCCGCCCGGCGCCGGTTGCTCATCCAGCAAAAGCACCGCAAGCCCGCACTCTGCTGCGCGCCGCGCCGCAGCCATGCCGGCGGGGCCAGCGCCGATCACGATCAGATCCGCGTCATGCATCGCGGGCCTGCCCGGCAGGCGGCATGGCGATGTCCATGCCCGCAACCACACGTAACATGCAGGCCTGTTTCACCGTTCCGTCCAACTGAACGAAGCAATCATAGCACGCGCCCATCATGCAAAACGGGCCACGTGGCGCACCCGATACGGGGATATGGCGAAAGGGCAAGATACCCGCCACTAGCAAGGCACCAGCGAGGTTTTCCCCTTCAGGCAGCATCAGTGCCGCACCGTCGAAGCGGACATGCACCTTTATGCTGCCGGACCGGCCGAGGTCACGATAGGGCGAAGCGGTTTTCACTGAATACCTCCAGATCAGGGGCCGCCTCGGCCTGCTCCAGCCAGTCTGGCAGAAATTTCGCATGTGCGGCGGCAAGGGTGACGCCGCTATGGCACGTCACGAGGTAGGCACCCGGCATAGCGGCGCTTTCCTGATAGATCAGCAGGCCATCGGGCGACAGAATGCGCAAGGCGCCCCAGCTGCGCCTTGGCCAAGACCGGAAAGGCCGCGACAGCCTCGGCAGCAAGGTTGGTCAGACCGGGCTGGGTCACACTGTCATCGAGGCCAGCCTCCTCATTCGTCGCGCCTATCTGAATGCCACCCTCGTCAACCTGGCGCGCGATCAAAGATGGGCGGTTAATCAGCTTGGGGAGCTTTTCGGTAATCATCACCTGTCCGCGCTGCGGCCGATCGGTGCCTGGAAGCCCAGCTTAGGCCCCAGCGTCATCGCGCCCAACCCTGCCGAGAGGATGGTCTTTCGCGCGCGCACTTCGGTGCCGTCAGCGCACGTGATGTGGAACAGGTCAGACTTGGTGACATCGGTCACGTCCTTGCCGTTCAAGATCACGCCGCCCAGCCGCCGCACGTCATCCGCAAGCGCGCGGAGCAGCTTCAGCGGGTTCGCGTGGCCATCCTGATGGTGCAAAATCGCGCCCACAACCTTGGGATCAATCTCGGGCTCCTCGCGGCGCAGGGCATTGTGGCCCAGCACCTCATAGGGATAATTGCCAACCGACTGGTCCTTGAGGACCTCGTATTTCACAACTGTCGCCGCCAGTGTTTCCTCAGAGAAATGCAGATCATACCCACCCCGCTGTTCTAGGCCGACATCGCGTCCAGTGGCGTTGGCCAGCTCAGCGGCAAAGCCGGACCATGCGGCAGCGGAGACTTGGGACCACTGGGCATAGCGCGGCTCGCTCATGCCCTTGGACTGCACCCAGACGAGGCCAAAATTGCCGCGGCTTGCGCGGAATGCTCCGTCGCCTCCATCAAGGATCGTGACACGCAGGCAACACTTCAGCAGGCCCCAAGCCGTCGAGAGGCCGACAATTCCACCGCCGATTATCGCATAGTCAGATGTCATGAAGTTGCCTCAAAGGAAAAGGCCGGGGCCGCACAACCGCACCGCCCCGGCAGCAGAACTTAGTTAGATGCAGCAGAGACTTCGTCAAGAATATCCTGACCCCACTCGGCGCCTACACGGCTCTGTTGCACAAATCCCATGAGGGATTCATCTCGTGAATCCAGCATGGTAGATGGGATGCGTGATCAGACCTACACCCCGAACCTACAAGACCAAGAACTGGCCAGCCTACAATG
>Ga0307966_1000501_pt1 | contig 32626 bp, 32 predicted proteins | sample OrgLakmetagen646_FD_203141 | JGI IMG/M metagenome (GOLD analysis project Ga0307966, IMG submission 203141) | Saline water microbial communities from Organic Lake, Antarctica - #646 | ecosystem: Environmental > Aquatic > Non-marine Saline and Alkaline > Saline | place: Antarctica: Organic Lake... | reverse complement strand
CAAGACAAGGCGCAAGCCTCTTAGCTGTGGTCACCACTGCAAGTGGCTTGGAACGCAGGATTGGCGGCAAGACCTCCCAACCCTCAGTGGTCATAAAATGAGAAAAACTTCGTCGCCACTCTGGCGCGAGTTCGCTTGCGCGTAACCCATTCATAGACAATTGATTGACTCTTTTTCTCATTTTTGACTGCCGGATTTAGGTTAAAGCACCGGACTATAGCCACCCAACCCACAGTTCATATCTTTAGCACTTATACTCAATTTTCGAAGATCATCAGCCATGCTTAAGCTTTTTCAGCGGGAAAATCTCAACATCCACCCCACTCACTCCTAAAACAGATTCCGGCGGTTTCTCTGGTTGAGGCACACCATTCAAAACAAACAGATCTGCCGACCAATCATTCAAAGTAACCCGCTCCAAGGGATAAGGTGAATGATGCACCTTGCCCGTCCAGAGCATATCTCGCTTAGCATCATGAGCAAACAATCGATATCGCTCGACTAGGAAAAACTCCAAACTACCTGGCTCCGCTGAAACCCGCTCCCCTGTTCGCTCCCAAATGAAGACCTGCTCGGCATCCACTCCCGCCCGCTCCGAGCGATAAGTAATCAAGGCACCCGTTCGCTCCGCTGACATCCGTGCCCACACATAGTTTAAGTGGAAAAAAGTCCGCGCAATCCAGACAGGCAACCGATGCGAAGTATCCAACGAGTAAAACCATACTCCGGGTCGCCCCTGAGAATCCACTACATAAGTCCGCAGATTCAACTCTTGGAAATTAGATATCCCTGGCACGGTTGGCAAGAAACGCGGACGCACACCTGTCATAAAAAAGGGCACTACGCCGATGTAACCCTTTCCTCCGTGCGTATCTACGGTTAAACCGGGTGGCAAGCTTGCTTGAATAACTTTCGGATCAAACGCCCAATGTAAAAATAGCAACTCCTCCCAACGTTGAAACATCACAGACGAACCATCCGGCCTAACTTGTTCAGCAACGCGCTCTTCAATTTTCACAAAGTCTTCCTGTATCATTGGTAAAGATCGCTGGAGATTGGAAAACCTTAAAGCCTTTGCAATCAAATCAGTGAAACCGCTTCCCCAAAACTTACGAAAAGACTTGAAAATGGGGTGGCTAACGGGATTGCTTCGCCTTCTACATGTTTTCAAGTCGGAACTGCGTTCCTAAAACATTCCGTCAAACCCGCTGCTTCGCGGGTTCGCATCCCTAAGTTACCCCCAACATTTCCTTCGAAAATGGGGTGGCTAACGGGATTGCTTCGCCTTCTACATTTTTTCAAGTCGGAACTGCGTTCCTAAAACATTCCGTTAAACCCGCTGCTTAGGGGGTTCGCATCCCTAAGTTACCCCCAACATTTTCCTTCGAAAATGGGGTGGCTAACGGGATTCGAACCCGCGACCCTCGGCACCACAAGCCGATGCTCTAACCAACTGAGCTATAACCACCATGAAATTCTCAATTCTGAGAGGAACCATTTACAGAATTTGACATGCTTTCTCTCTACTCATCTTTGTCAATAATCCTTTGTAGGATTTTTTAGTATCAGGTGATTTTGACAACCTGCACGTCAACAGAAAGCTCAGCACTGGAACTTCCTTTGTAAGTGCCCGCCAGCGGTCTCACATCTGCATAGTCACGGCCAATCGCGAGTTTGATATATGTCGAATCGACTCTGCGGTTATGAGTTGGATCGTAACCTACCCAACCAATACAAGGCAAAAAGCATTCCACCCACGCATGTGATGCGGAGTTATCGTCAGCAGTTTCTGTCATGCGTTTTTCTACATAGAAATAACCACTCACATATCGAGTCGGAATTCCAGAGGCACGGCACAGAGCGATCATCAAGTGTGCGAAGTCCTGACAAACACCTTTTCTCGTTTCGAGCACTCGATTTACAGGCGTATCCACCTGTGTTGATCCAGAGGAATATTCGAAATCAGTATAAATAAATCGCATAATGCCTTCGGCATGCAGGCGCACATCCGATTTTTCCAGTTGCAGATGACTAAGCTCAAAAAGAACTGGGGAAGATAGGGCCACACGCTCACTAGCTTGAAGGAAATCATAATACTGCTCGTCTTTGAGTAGCTCCTTTAATGTGCACGCATCCGAGATAACGGTGTAGTCACGAAAATCTTCATTCGTAATTACTTTAGATTTAGCGACTACCTGCAATAAGCGATGGGGTTCCAATACCTCAAAGTGATGCACCTGATTCGTGAAAAAATCGAGTCGCCTTAGAACTGTCTTCACCGAAGGGTTGGTCTCTAATAAAAACTCCTCGCAAATCTGAAAGTTGTCCGAAACCGGACATAAATGTGCATCGTTAAAACTATCAGTAACGACCTTAGAATATTTATAACAGGTAGTGTGTGTTACAGAGAAATACATTAGAACTTAGAATAAGGATAAACTCGTCCTAACTGAATACGCTCAAAGAGAAGACTTCGATAGAAGCATACTAATCAGCTAGACGAACTGAGAAAAAAGACTACTGCTGTTGTTGCTGCTGTTGCTGCTGTTGCGATGCGATCTCCGTCGCCATGTCTAAGCGCTGGTGAAACATGTAAGATTCAAACACAGCTTTTCCGATTTCAACAAATCGATCTTGGAGCTTCGTTAAGTATTCGTGAAGACCTCCAGAGAAAGCGTCTTCAATATTACCATATTTAAGCTCACTTAATAAACGTCCTGAAACACGTTCTGCATCGTTTGAATACTCACCCAATGAACAACCGGAAATGCGATGCAGGTTCCTATCCAGTTCACGCACGGAAAACTGTATCGAACGTGGGAAATAATCGTTAAAGATTAAGAAATTAGAAACTTTCAGCGGGTTCACACTAGTCACAAACAGGCGGTGATATGCCTCAAAGGCACTACATGAGCGAAGAATTGCACCCCACTGAACCGCATCGACCGCGCCACCAACTTCTTCGATACTCGGTAGCAACATATGGTATTTGATATCTAAGATACGGCTGGTTTTATCCGCACGCTCAAGGAATTTGCCCACCTGCATAAAGTAGAAGCCTTCTGCATGCGAGAATGTCGAATCCGCAAGTCCTTGAAACATGTGGCTGTAGTCTTGAATCTGCTTGTAGAATTCATATGGCCCGTTTTCCCACACTTGTTTCGCGTTGTTTGATTTCAGGAAAAGGTAAGCGTGGTTAATGCACTGCCACATCTCCGTCGATATCTGATCGCGAATCATTCGAGCGTTCTCACGCGCCGCAAGCATGCAGGAAATGACTGAGCTAGGATTGTCCCGGTTAAATGTCAGGAAGTCTGTCACATTTTGTGAATCAGCCTGATCATACAACTCATAGAACATCTCTTCTTCACCGGCCGCCCGAATAACGGGCTCCCAGTGTTCTTTTAGCTTATCATCATTCACTTCCTCGAAATCGAGTAGCAATTGAAGATTAACATCGAGCAAACGAGCAATATTCTCGGCCCGCTCGATATAGCGGCTCATCCAGTAAAGGGAATCGGCAACTCTTGATAACATAATAAAACTTTCTAAATATTTTTGATTAGCTGTCGGAATAAAGAACCCAAGTGTCTTTGCTTCCACCACCCTGTGATGAATTGACGACCAGAGAACCTTTGCGCAAAGCGACGCGCGTGAGACCACCCGGCACAATCGTTGTTTTTTCACCCGAGAGAATGTATGGGCGTAAGTCGATATGGCGCCCTTCAAAGTCATCTCCTGCCCATGTCGGGTGGCGAGAGAGCATGATTGGAGGTTGTGCGATGAAGTTTCGCGGATCCTTTTGAATTAATCCACGGAAGGTCTCAATTTCCTCTTTGCTCGACTTCGGACCTATCAGCATGCCGTAGCCGCCTGCTTCGTTGGTCGCTTTCACAACCAAGTTAGGCAAATTTTCCATGATGTATTTGTAGTCCTTCTCTTCCGAAGCAATGAAGGTCTCGACTTGATCAATAATCGGATCTTCGCCGAGGTAGAACTTTATCATTGCGGGGACAAAAGCGTAAATTAGTTTGTCGTCCGAAATACCAGTGCCAACCGCGTTGGCAATATTCACATTACCCGCACGGATCGCATTAACCAAGCCGGGCACACCGAGCATTGAATCCGGATTAAATACGCTTGGGTCAATAAAGTCGTCATCAATACGGCGATAGATCACGTCTACTTGCTCAAGTCCCTGAGTCGTCCGCATGTAGACTTTGAAATCTCTGACAACGAGGTCGTTGCCCTCAACAATTTCAATGCCCATCTGGCGGGCCAAGAAACAGTGTTCGAAATAAGCGCTGTTAAAGTGTCCTGGCGTCAGCAAGACACAGACAGGATTCTCTTTTTCGTTGGGCGTAATGTATTGAAGCGTTTTGAGTAGCTCCTCTGAGTAATTCTCAACTGGGCGAACACCCGCACGTGGAAAGAAATTTGGAAACGCGCGCTTCATCGCTTGGCGATTCTCTAGGAGGTAAGATACACCGGAAGGGCTTCGTGCATTATCCTCTAAAACAAGATAATTACCTTTGTCGTCACGGATCAAGTCGGTGCCGCAGATCTGAATGTAGATATCCTTGGGAACCTTGACGCCCATGAATTCACGACGGAAGTGTTTACCGGAAAGCACATAACTTGCGGGAATTATACCCTCTTTGATGATACGCTGTTCGTTGTAAATATCCTTCAAAAACATATTCAACGCTTGAATACGCTGCGTTAGCCCACGCTCAAGATGCTCCCATTCTGTTTTCGGTATAATCCGTGGCATCAAATCAAAGGGAAAAATCTTTTCCGTTCCTTCATCATCACCATACACGGTGAAAGTGATGCCCTGCCTCAGGAAAGAAAGGTCTACGGCCTGCCCTTTAGCTTCGTATTGCTCTGCAGTCAGTCCCTGCATACGCTCCAAGATAGCTTTGTAGTGCGGGCGGACTAGGCCGGACGCATCGAACATTTCGTCAAAAAATGAGTCGTTTGTGTAGTTTTCGAAAAACATATATTATTAGTACATAACAAAATGACCGCTTAAGAAAGAAATATCCGAATATTTCCTTAAATGCTCTTCAATCCACTAGAAGTCACTCTGGGCATACACATCATCAATCAAACTTTCTAATACAGTATTCATGGTAGCCACATAACTGCCTGCACTCAGCCCATCCCATTTATATTGTTTGGATCGATATTCACCCTTCCTTCGTTCTTTTTCAAAAATTTCCAGTTCCCACTCTATACTAACATCAAACGAACCGTCCGCCTTCGCATCTAAATGGTAAACATTTATCATCAGCTGATCGGTTCCTTCTACCTTAGGCCAAGGATACATGGCTATGTCATACGCCGTGTTTTTCGCCAACACAGATTGCGCAAGCGTTCTAGCAATACCGATCTCCAGTGGTTCCGACCATCGAGCATTAGGCACCGTCAGAACCTGTCCGGAGTCTGCAATGAAATTTAGGCGCAAATCCCGTAAATATTCAGGCAAATTTGGGCGCTGAATATATAGACGTCTTTCATTGGTAACTATTGTTTCAGTCGCGGATTCGACGTCTCCACCTAGCAAATACAAACTAATCGGATCGGGTTGCGGCTCTAAATTGATGCAACCGGTTAAACTAAATAAACCAGCAACGAACGCCCATAAAATGAAGTCTGCTAAACTCGATCTCCGCATACACTTTAATCTACTCATTTATATCCTTTCCAGCACGTCCTTTTAAAAGTGCATCCGGATTGCGCTCCAGAAAATCAGTCAGCATCCGGATCGATTGAGCGGTGCGGCCGAACTCTCGTAAGGTAGACATCAATTCTACCATCAAAGCAGAATTCGGTTTAATCAAGCCACTCGACTGGCCAAACAAAGCATCGATGTTCGCCAGAGTTTGACTGAAGTCAGCCAAGTGCTTCGCCAAAGGACCGTCATCCAATCGGTAGGTTTCTACAGTTTCTGCCACGCTGTCCAAAGCTATACGCAAACTACTCAAACTTTGGTTGAACTCTTTGGAGGACAAAACTCCGGTCACAGTATCTGCCGCCATGACAACGGATTCGCTGATGCCCTCCGTATCTAAACCATCCAAAAAGGTATGTGCGCTCACAAGTAGTCGGTTCACATTATCAACCAAAAGAGCGATATCGGTTGATCCAATATCAGAAATGATCTGCGCCACATCGGAGGTGATTTCATCCAGTGAAGAGCCCAGCGTAGGAATCACTAGCATACCTTCCACCTCCTTAAGCGGCCGCGTGGTAATCAACATTTTGTCCGGCTCGTAGCTAAAATCCACGAACAATTGCCCGGTCACAAAGCTTTCCAAATTCAGACTCCCAACCAAGCCCCGCTCTATAGAAATTTCTATATTTTCGTCAGAAAGCACATCTCGACCCAGGCCCAAATCATCGATCAATCGTTTAGTATTGATACTGACCACCACGGGAATCGCCGAAGAATCTTCCGACTGTCCTTCTGCGCGAATCAAAATCTCTTCGACTGAACCCACCGGAACCCCTCTGAATTTAACCAGCGAACCCAGATTCAATCCATTTACCGACTGATCGAAAAATAAAACAAATCGCACATTATCACTAAACAAGCGAGCAGATCCAAAGTAGATCATCAGTCCAAGCAATAACCCAAACGCAACAGTGACGAAGGCTCCGATCAACCGAGTGTTCGCTTTTAAACTCATAGGATCCTTATCTGAATAGGTTTAATATACATAAAATCAATGCGTTTAGTTGTGCTGACTTTCCTCTCCTCGGGTCAAAAAGTCACGGATTACAGGAGCACAGTCATCCGACTCCAGTAAAGCATTTGGATTCGCATCGCAAAGCAATCGCTTAGTTTCTACATCCAAATAAAGCGCCTTGTCTGCAATCGCAAAGATACTGGCGAGTTCATGTGTGACGACCACAATTGTAGTCCCAAGGACCTCTCTCAAATGTAAAATCAAATCATCCAATCGTCTTGAACTGAGTGGATCCAAACCAGCCGAAGGCTCATCAAAAAACAATACCTTTGGGTCCAACGCGATCGCCCGTGCCAAGCCCGCTCGCTTACGCATCCCACCGCTTAACTCATTCGGATATCGATGACCCGCACCGCTCAAACCAACTAGCGAAAGTTTATAATCAACGAGTTCTCTGATATCAGTCGCAGATAGATCCGTATACTGCTCTAAAGGCAAAGCCACATTCTCAGCCAAAGTCATCGAACTCCAAAGCGCTCCACTCTGAAAAAGCACACCAAACGAACGACGAATAGCCGCATAGTCGGGCGCATCCGGGCTAAATAGTGCCCCTTCATATTGAATGGTTCCTTCATTGGACCGTTCCAAGCCAATCAAATGCTTCAGCAAGGTGCTCTTTCCGCAACCACTCACGCCCATGATCACCTTGATTTCACCCGACGTAATTTCAAAGTTCAGATCACGCATGACGACAAAAGAGCCATACTGCATCGTCAGCCCTTCCACCTTAATCTGCATACCGGAACGTTCCATTTAAAACCCAATCATGTTGAAAATTACCGCAAACACAGCATCCGAAATCACGATCCAAGTAATCGCCGTCACCACGGCTGAAGTTGCCGCCTGCCCGACTGCTGTTGCGTCTTTACCACAATTTAAACCGCGGTAACACCCCGCTAGCGCAATAATGCAGCCAAAAACTACACTCTTGAACAGACCACCCAGAAAATCATTCAATCCAACTGCGGTCTCCAACTGCACGAAAAATTGTAGCGCAGTCACATTCGAGACCGAAGTCGAAACCAATAGGCCGCCAAGAATCCCTACCAAAATGGCAAAAGCGTAAAGTAACGGAATCATCAGTATCAGCGCAAAAACTCTCGGCAAAACGAGGAATTGCATTGGTGAGATTCCAAAGCTTTCCAATGCATCAATCTCTTCATTGACCCGCATACTACCCAACTGCGCCGCGAATGCGGCACCGGTGCGACCCGCCAGGATGATGCCGACCATCAAAGCTCCCAGTTCCCGCGTAAGCGCCAACCCGACCAAGTCAGCTACGTAGATGTCCGCCGCAAACTTTTTAAGCTGTAAAACACCTATGAAAGCGATGATCAGCCCGGTCAAAAAGCTCAATAAGCAAACGATGGGGACCGCACGCGGACCCACCGCATCTAACTGCACCAATAAATCTTTGCGGCGTAAACAACCCCGCCCTGCTACCAATTCCAGACAATGCACAGTCAGCTCACCCAAAAAACGCCAAAATGATAGTAGACAATCCGTAGCCTCTAAAAACCACCCGCCGATCACTCCAAAAAATTCCTCCTGATCCGTTGCCTCCACTTTCGACTCAGCATCCACTGGTGAACTGGATAGCTTAAAAAGTCGCTGGGCACCCTTCGGCAATTCAGATACATCCAGCTCAACTCCTGCCGCGGACGCGAGTGATCGACACTTTAACAGGAAGATCAGGAGCCCTGCGTCCCAGCTACTGAGTTCATTTCCGGAAACACGAATCTTTGCCAGGTTTGTAGCTTTCCGTGCTGCCGTCTCGACGCAGTCGAAGCCAGCACGTTTTGCATCCACCGTCCAATCACCAGCAAGTTCGACCGATAAAGAGACTGCGTCCACCTGCACAGTGACCGTTCCCTCTTTAATTGTTGCCGACTTACCCATTCAATTTATTTCCTAGTGACCTGTTCAAAAAATACGGATCATCCATGCGCATTATAAAACCAACTCTACGAAGCTAATAAAGAAGATATCCTATGCAAACTGTCTTATTCGACCTCGACGGCACATTAATCGATCATTTCAGCGCGATCCATCGCAGCATCGTATTTGCCCAGCAGCAATTCGCCCTTCCCGAGTCCAGTTATGATGCCGTTCGTGCAGCCGTCGGCGGTTCTATAGTTCTGACCCTTGAACGCCTCTGCGGTAATGAACATATTGAAGCCTGTTTACCACATTTCCGTAAACACTTTGAATCAATCATGCTCGAAGATGTCGCGGTGCTACCCGGTGCGGAATGGCTCCTACGCACACTCCACGAAAAAGGTTACAAACTCGCTGTATTTACAAACAAGATCGGACCACACGCACGTGCGCTCATCAGTCACCTTGGATTCGATCAATGGCTGATCGCGACCGTCGGTACCGAAGACACGCCCTATCGCAAGCCAAACCCCATCTTCACCGCGCACATGCTCGAAGTCACCGATTCCAGCTCCGAGGAGACACTCCTCGTTGGCGACTCACCTTTTGATTATGAAGCTGCCGAAGCGGGTTGCCTCTCAGCCGCCTATCTTGTCACGACGGGCACCCACAACGCCGAACAACTCGCCGAGGAAACCGCCGCCAACGGAATCTACCCAGACCTCTTTCAACTCGCTAAAGCGGTCTTCAACCTTTCCCCGCCGGCGGGCCATGCTTGACCACGAACCCCACTGGAGGGTCATGCTCCCGCATGACTGCGAGCGCAGCCATCAATACCCCCCAAACCAAAAAGTTCGCTCGTTCGCAACAGTCACACCTGCACCCACCGGACACGCGGAGCGCGTCCCTCCACCCAAAAACAACCACTTGCAGAGCCATGCTTGAACACGAACCCCACTGGAGGGCCATGCTCCGCATGGCCGCATACGCAGCAATCGATACCCCCAAACCAAAACAGTTCGCTCATTCGCAACAGTCACACCTGCACCCCCGGACACGCGGAGAGCGTCCCTCCACCGAAAAACAACCACTTGCAGGGCCATGCTTGAACACGAACCCCACTGGAGGGCCATGCTCCAGCATGGCCGCATACGCAGCAATCGATACCCCCTGAACCAAAACCAGTTCGCTCGTTCGCAACAATCACGCTTGCACCCACCGGACACGCGGAGCGCGTCCCTCCAGCCTGCTACCCCTTAGGCATCAGCTGCCACTTGGGCGACCAGCAAGTCGTGCGTCCGCCAATCGTTTCCCGTTTTAAAGCGACACCTGTTTTCGGGCATTGTCCACCATCCTTCCAGCGATGATTGAAGAGCCAATCATTCGGCGGGGTGCTCCAATCAGTGCCGATCACATCCATCGCATCGCTGCAGACCTCGCGCACCTTATTGTAAAGCAGCTTTCGCTTCACCTTGCTCAATTGAATCGGCCGCGCCGCAGGGTGTAAGCGACTCCGCCAGAGAATCTCATCGGCCATCCAATTACCCACTCCTGGAAACATTTCCTGCATGAGCAAGACCGCCTTGAGCGGACTCCGCGCCCTTCGATTTAGAAACGCATCCATCCGCTCAAAGCTAAAATCATCTGAAAGCACTTCCGGCGGCAAATCCACCCACCAGTCCGGACCACCCACCTTCTGACCAAAGCGAATCTTTCCGAACATACGCGAGTCATTAAAAGCCAAAACCGCTCCACCCCGCATCTGCAAGACCAAGTGGTCATGTTTATCCCGCTCGAAATTATTGCTCGATTCCACCCGCAGCTTGCCCGTCATACCTAGGTGCACACCCAAGTAACAGTCTCCACTAAAAATAAAACACATCTGCTTCCCCTTCGTTTCAGAGGCTAGCAATTGGCTGCCCGTAAGCAGCTTCTTCATACGCGGTAGGTCTACATCCCGGAAGATTCGCTTACCCGCATTCAATTCGACACGCTCAACAATCTTCCCGATCCCTGGATCCCACTTTTTACTATAGTATTCAACCTCTGCAAGTTCTGGCATACTGAAACGAAAGCGAAATACTCAAATCTGACAACTCGCGAACAAAGGTAAGCTTGCCAACATCTGTCCTCTGACAAAGCATTTGACTCGATTATGCAAATCATCGACGCCCACACCCATTGCTACCCCGAGGAACTTGCCCGAGATCCGCGCACATGGGCGAGCATTCATCACGAGCCACACTGGGCTGAGCTGGTCGCACCGCTCGACCGCACATCCATTCAAGGCTGGGCCACCCCCAGTGAGATGCTCACCGCCATGGACGCAGCCGGCGTCGATCAAGCCGTCCTTCTGGGTTGGTATTGGGAAAATGAGTCCACCTGCCGATGGCACAATCAAGTCATAGCCGAGTGGATACAGACTGCTCCCGACCGCTTTATCGGATTTGCCGCCATCCAACCTTCCGGAGTGCCCGACTCCGTCCAGTCGCAACTGGAGGCCGCCCAATCGCTCGGCCTATGCGGTGTTGGTGAGCTCCACCCAGGCGTGCAAGGCTTCACTGCCGACTCACCCGGATGGCGCACACTCGCCGACTGGTGCTGCGAACAGAGTTGGCCCGTCAACCTACACGCGACCGAAGCTGCCGGACACGATCATCCGGGCAGTGTGCCTACCCCACTCAACGACTTCGTGCAAATGGCCAGCCAACATCCAAAGCTTAAAATGATCTTGGCCCACTGGGGTGGCGGCCTCCCTTTCTTCGAACAAAACCCTCGCATCCGCAAAATACTCGCCAACGTCGCCTACGATTGCTCGGCTAGCCCCTTGCTCTATCAGCCCGAAATCTTCCGACGCATGATCGATCTAGTCGGCATCGAGAAACTCATCTTCGGTTCCGACTACCCACTACGCATCTACCCCAAAACTCAAAAATCAGCAGACTTTTCCACCTACACTAATGCAATCCAAACCCACGCAGGTCTAAATCCCGACGAAGCCACCGCCCTCTTCGCCAGAAACATCGAAAACCGCCTCCCCTAGAACCAAATCAATTCTCTCATCCAACAGTCTTCACAAACTCGGCGAATCCACTGGCCTGATCGATCAGTCTTTCTTCAGTCTTTGCATCTTCCAAAGCGCCTGATTCGTTAATGAGTCCAAAGACGCCCATAATGAAAACCCGATTCGGATAAATGTATGCGTTGCGATAGCCAAAAATTTGCTGCAACTGCTCGACCGGGCGCAACGCTCCAAACTGACCCGCTGCTACACCCGTAAAAGCCACTGGCTTGCCCTCAAAGCTTTCCGGGAACGGCAGCATATCGATAAAATATTTTAAGACCCCGGGATAACCTCCGTTGTATTCAGGAGACACCACATGTAACCCGCTGGAATTTAATACAGCATCCGCAAACGGCTTAAATGCTTCTGGTTTTTCCGCATACGCCTCTGGGCGAAAGAGCGATTCTGGTAAATCCTTAAGGCTCAAAACCTCAGCAGGTTGATCCATTTTCAGATATGCAGCCTTTAAAAACTCAGCTATTTTCAACGAATTACTGCCCGGGCGATTAGTTCCTGCGATTATTGTGATCATGACTTGCATCTTGGAAATTAAAAACTCGTTGTCACGCTTGAACCGAACCACAGCCTTCTATTAAATGCGGAAATTATGATACCTCGAAGTTTAAGACATCGCTTAGAAAAAGCCGCCAAGGCACTCGTGCTCGTGCAAAAACATTTCCCGAAAGCAGACTGTAGTGTAGACATCCCTAAAGGCGAAAACGGACACCTCCAACTTGACTTTGTGCAAAGCACTTTAAACGACGACGCTTTCAAAAAACTAGGTAAAGATCTAGAGGGCAAAGGATACACATTCACCAAAAAAGATATGCCATGGATTGGACAAGTGAGCTATAAAGGAAAATCTACAGATAAGACGACCATCGTGTTCACCTTACCTGCAACCATCGACCGTCTCGCGGTCAACGACACTTTGCCCGTCGAGTCCTACTCCTTTAGCTAAACCAACCGCACACACTATTATGCTCAACTTTTCCCTATTTGGGATACCCATTAGTATTCAACCTTGGTTCTGGCTGACCATGGCACTCATTGGAGGTGGTTTCAGCGCAAATAGTTCGCTTGGGCTCATCCTCGTCGCGGTCTTTGTCGTGGCGGGCTTTATTTCAATCCTAGTCCATGAACTCGGTCACGCCCTGCTCATCCGAAAATACGGTTTACCCACCAGTATTACCCTAGTCGCTTTTGGCGGCTATGCCACCTATCCCCCGGGAGTGCTCAGTCGCAAGCAATCGTTTCTCGTTTCGGCGGCCGGCCCGGCTTTGCAATTCGCGATGGGCATCGCACTTATTTTTCTAGCCCGATTCCTTACTATACCAGCGGAGTCGCTCTTGAATGCGCTTATTTTTGACCTAACCGCAATCAGTATCATTTGGGCGATTTTTAACTGCTTACCGATCTACCCAATGGACGGCGGCCAAATGCTGGCTGCGATCCTCGGACCGAAACGGAAAAACTTCGTCTATCTAACCAGCACCCTCTGTGCTATCGGGATCGGAGTGGCTACCTACTACTATTTCAACAGCATCATCGCCCCAATCTTTATGGCGCTCTTTGCATGGAAGAATTGGCAAGACTTTCAAAACAGTCTACAAACTAAAAAGTAGAACTCTATCGTGGCTAAAATCGGCATAATCAACTCTCTCCGTATCGTAGAACCCTCCGAACACGGCCTTTACCTCGACGGTGGCCCGCTCGGCAACATCCTGCTTCCGAACCAATATGTTCAAGCAGACATGGAATTGGGCAACATGATCGACGTTTTCATTTATAATGATTCCGAAGACCGCTTGGTCGCCACGACTGAGACACCTTTCGCCCAAGTCGGCGAATTTGCCTACCTCGAAGTCGTCAGCATAAACCCTAAAGCAGGCGCCTTTTTAGACTGGGGCTTGCAAAAAGACCTACTACTGCCCTACCGCGAGCAAGGTGATTTACACCTCGAAGCGGGTGATGGCGTCATTGTTGCCCTCTACCTAGATACCTACACGAACCGAATCGCCGCATCGACCCGCCTCCATAAGTATATACCCGAGGACGTCCCGGACTATCAGCCGAATGACCCAGTTCACGTCCTTATCTACGGCGATTCACCCTTAGGCTATAAGGCCATCATCGACAAACACTACCGAGGTTTACTCTACCACGAAGAAACCTCCGACATACTAGAGCCCGGCGACCAATTCACGGGCTACATTAAAAAAGTCCACAACAGCGGCAAAATCGATCTTCGCCGGGATCCTTCCGGCTACGACCGCGTCGAAACCATTGCCGAACAAGTCCTACGCCTGCTCAAAGCAGAAGGCGGCAAGCTCCCCTACAATGACAAAAGCACCCCTGAGGTCATTCGCGAAAAATTCAATACCAGTAAAAAGGCCTTCAAACAAGCCACCGGCGCACTCTACAAACAACGCCTGATCGAATTCACTAAATTCGGGATCAAGCTAACCGATACGCCAAGCGAGGCAGAGGATTAAACGCTCACCCGGGGTAATCGGAAAATACATAGCGGCGTAAATTTTCCGCCTCCATCCGATTAGCTTTGAGCAACCAGCTCGTCAAATCGCCGATCGAGATCATACCGATTAAGTTGCGTTTCCGAAAGACAGGAAGGTGTCGCACGCGCTTCTCCGTCATCAATTGCATCGCGTCCTCGATGGAATCGTCTTCCTGAACGAACTGAAACTGTGAGGTCATTAAATCTCGCACTGGCGTTTGCTTTGAATCCAAGCCAGCCGAAACCAGTCGAGTTAAAACGTCACGCTCAGTAAAAATACCGACACTTTTTTCGCCGTCTTTGACGATGACCGAGCCGACTCGGTGTCGATTCATTACATCGACGGCATCCGCGACCATCGCGCCAACTGGAACCGTGTAAATGGAGCTATTTTTATCAAGAAGTAGAGCAGAAACGGTAATTTTACTTAGGGGCATTAAGCAAATCTAATGAAGCACATTAGCTATTACAATATTCTATTTATGGAAAGTCTTTGCTGTGCGATCATTCTAACATATTAGCATAGCCCGCACGATAGTCTGGATATTTAAGCTCCCAATCTGCGAACGCTTTGAATTTCTTATTGGAAATACGACGATTCGGCATGTGTCCGCCTCGGCGCTTTAATCTCGGCGAGACCGAATTAGGGTCAAAGCACGGAGTATCCACTTTCAATTGCTCACTCAACCAAGCCACCATTTCTGCTTTTGTTGTCGGCGCATCATCCGCCAAATTGTAAATACCACTTTGCAGAGCCACCTCAGCGCTCAGTAGCCGCAACATCGCAGAAACGATATCGTTCAGATGGATTACATTTAAACTGTAGTCACCTGCTCCCGAAATCGTCTTTTCCCCACGTCGCAATGTATCCAGTAAATAGTGCCTACCCGGTCCGTAAATTCCCGCTAATCGCAAAACATACCAAGCGGATAAAGCGCTCGATTCAGCCAGTAATGACTCCGACTCCAGCAACACTTGACCTGTCTCCGGCGCGCCGTCGGTCGCAGCGCTCTCATCGACCCATACGCCGCCATCTTGCGGATAGACAGAGGTGCTGCTCGTGTAAATGTAGCGCTCCACAGTCTGGGAACCCACCCATTTCAGGATCGAAGCCTGCCCTTCTAAATAGGACTGACGATAGCCCGCAATCCCTCCACCCGCTGAGCTCACACAGTTCACCACCGCTGCATAGCGATCGTTCAACTCTGCGTGCCAATCGTTCGACTCAAGCTGAGCCACCACGACTTCGGTCACTCCCATCGCCCGAAGCTGTTCCGCTTTTTGTGCATTTCGAGTCAACGCCCCAACCCGCACCCCACGCGCAATCAGTGCCTCGGCCAGCGCACTACCTACATAGCCACAACCAAAAATTATTACCCCAGTTGGAAATTGTTCAGACATATTTATAATAGATAAAATAAGAAAGCCGCCTCTCGGGGCTTGTGCCCGCAAATAAGCTTTGTCTATCTTACTATTCTCATGCCTGAAGCCAATCCGGAAATCGTTCGCGACTATTTACTCCGCCTCCAAGACAATATCTGTGCTGCCCTGGAGCAGGAGGATGGTTCGGCTACCTTCCACGAAGACACATGGAAGCGTCCCGAGGGCGGCGGCGGTCGTTCACGCGTGATTGCCGCAGGAGCGGTCTTCGAAAAAGCCGGTATTAATTTCTCCGACGTGCACGGCAAAGGACTTCCGCCCTCCGCTACCGCCACACGTCCTCACCTTGCCGGTGCTAACTTCAGAGCAATGGGTGTCTCGCTCGTCTGCCACCCAAAGAACCCTCAAGTGCCCACTACCCACATGAATGTGCGTTTCTTCTATGCCGAGCCAAAAGACGCCGATCCTATCTGGTGGTTTGGTGGTGGCTTCGACCTCACCCCATACTACGGCTTCCGAGAAGATGCGATCCATTGGCACCAAACGGCCCGAGCAGCCTGCGCGCCCTTCGGAGAGAGTCTTTACCCCGAATTCAAGCAAGTCTGCGATGAATATTTCTACCTCCCACACCGCAATGAACCCCGCGGCATTGGCGGTATATTCTTCGACGATTACAACCGTGGTAGCTTCGCACAGTCCTTTGAATTCACCCAGTCCATCGGCGATTATTTTGTGCCCGCCTATGTGCCCATAGTTGCCCGCAGAAAAGCCACGCCCTATACCGACGCGCAACGCCAGTTTCAGCTCTACCGCCGAGGGCGCTACGTCGAGTTTAACCTCGTCTACGACCGAGGCACCATCTTTGGTCTTCAATCCAAGGGTCGCACCGAATCCATCCTCATGTCCCTCCCCCCGCTTGTGCGTTGGGACTACGACTGGCAACCCACCCCCAACTCACCCGAAGCCGAACTCTACGATGTCTTCCTCAAACCCCAGGACTGGGCGAACATCACACAGTAATTTTTCCATTACCCATTAGCCATCAACCATTATTATAAATGACTCCACGTGAACGTTTTCTCGCCGCTGCCGCTTGCCAGCCCGTCGATCGCCCGCCGATCTGGCTTATGCGCCAAGCCGGTCGCTACCTTCCTGAATATCGAGCACTCAAGGCTGACCACGACTTTGTCACAATGGTCCGCACCCCCGAACTCGCGACGGAAGTCACCCTTCAACCGATGCGTCGTTTCCCCTTGGATGCTGCCATCATCTTCTCGGACATTCTCGTCATTCCCGAAGCCCTCGGCCAAGGATATCACTTCCGCGAACAAGGCGGAATCGGCATGGACTATCTGCTCGATTCCCCCGAGAAAATCGACGCGCTCGATGGGAGCCAGATCACTGAAAAGCTCAAATACGTGGCCGAAGCACTCACGCTGACTCGATCCAAACTGGGCGAAGACACCGCGCTCTTAGGCTTTTGCGGCTCCCCGTGGACCCTAGCCTGCTATATGGTCGAAGGCGGCTCCGCTAAAGATTTCATCGCGATCAAGAAACTCGCTTGGGATCACCCGGAATTGTTCGAACGGCTCATGCAGAAATTGACTGATGCCATCGTCGATTACCTCCATATGCAAATCGATGCTGGAGCCGACGCACTTCAAATATTCGACTCTTGGGGTGCCATCTGCCCCGCTACCCATTACAATGCTTGGTCCCTACGATGGATCCGCCACATTATAAAAGAGCTGAAAAACCGCGTCCCCGTTATACTCTACGCAAAAGGCATGGGCCATAAAGGTGCAGAACTCATCAATACAGGCGCTTCCATCCTCAGCCTCGATTGGACGATTGATCTGCGCCGCGCCCGGCAGATGCTGGGTCACGCCATCGCCGTCCAAGGCAACCTCGACCCCGTCACGCTCACGACTACACCGGAAATCACGCGAAGGGAAGCACAGATAGTGCTCGAAGCAGCCGGCAATCATCCGGGGTTTATTTTCAACCTTGGCCATGGCATGATCCCAAGCGCCAAAATCGAGTGCGTCGAAGCACTGATGGAACTCGTAACTGGCCAGAAAAATGCCTAGTTATTGCATCATTGGCGCAGGCATCAGCGGTCTTGCCCATGCATGGCAGCTCAGGCTCGCGGGGCACTCCGTCACCGTTTTGGAGACGTCACCCGAGGTAGGTGGCTCAATTACTTCGTATCAATCTGACGGATACTTAGCAGAAGAAGGTCCACATACACTTCTCGTGCAAAACAAAAAAGTAAATGACTTTCTTGATAGCATCCCCGAGCTTCTAGAGGCAGCGCTTCCAGCAAATCCTACAGCGAAAAAACGCTTTATCTTGCGTGATGGAAACATCGTAACCGCCCCACTCGGTCCGATGGATGCAATCAAAACACCGCTTTTGTCTACTCGCGCAAAATTGCGTCTTCTGAAAGAGCCTTTCATCAAAAAGCAAAACCTTCCATCTGATGAGTCGGTATCAGATTTCATCCGTCGCAGGCTTGGGCCAGAAGTTGAACAATATGCAGTCAATCCATTCGTGGGCGGCATCTATGCGGGCGACCCTGAACAGCTCTCCCTTAAAGAAGCTTTTCCGAAACTCTACCATCTTGAGCAAATGCATGGCAGCTTACTCCGAGGAGCACTTAAAGAGCGCAAACATCCAGACAAAAACAAAATTCCGCGCAGCATACTCTCCTTTCAAAAAGGTATGTCCCATCTGCCCAAAGCCATCTGCAAAGCTCTCGGAAATACAGTGCAAACCGGAGTGACTCTACAAAATATTCAGCAGGTTGAAAAAAAATGGCAGATCAAATGGTTGGATCAAAATGGTGTGCTTGAAAAAACCGACTTTGATCACCTCTTAATCACCGTTCCCGCACATCGAGTCTCCGCAATGCCTTTTGATGAAGCTATCAAGGAGCGACTCCATCCCTTTAACAAAATCATACACCCCCCGGTTTCTGTTCTCAGTCTAGGATTCAAACGTAGTTCCGTCGGGCATCCCCTCGACGGGTTCGGCCTGCTGATTCCTGAGTGTGAAAATCGAAAAGTGCTCGGCGCACTCTTCCCGAGCACTCTCTTTACGAACCGCGCTCCGCAAGGCCACGTCCTCATCGCAGCCTTCATTGGCGGCACCCGACAGCCAGAATTAGCTTCAGAGAATACAGACGCTGTCCTTGAAACTGCACTTTCCGACTTAAAGCCGCTCTTGGGCTTGGAATCAAAACCAACCTTCGTCCACCACAAGCACTGGACAAAAGCCATACCGCAATACACGCTAAATTACGGCTTATTAAAAGACCACTTTGCAGACCTATCCCATCAATTCAGCGGACTACACTTCGCAGGCAACTACCGCTCTGGTATATCGGTCACTCAGTGCATAGAATCCGCCGTCGATTTCTCCACTAGTCAATAGCGGGTGGCACCACTGGTTGGTAATTCCCCGCAAACAGAAGTTTGTAAATCTCGTTTCTGGGCTTTTTCAAATTAGATATCCGAAAGCCTTTTTTCTGAACGTAATAAGGACCATAGTGATACGAAGCTGCCAAAAGCGGATATGATAATACGTTGTTTTTTTCCAAGAAGTTACGCGCGAATAGTAGATAATCAACGCCCACTTCGATACTCGTTTTCCAATCCCAAGCATTGCTGAACGAGGTATCACTCACCTCTGTCCACGCAATCTTCGTCATTTGCATGAGCCCGCGCGCAACAGAACTTCTCGCATTCTCATTTAAACTACTTTCCGCCCAAGCCAGCGCATAAACAAAATCAGGATCGATGCCAGTGCCATCAACAGTCTGCACGATATGAGAATAAACGTCGTCCGGAGAAATATAGTTAGGCTTTTTTGAACAGGAACTTAATGTAAAGAAGCCGAGCACGCCAACAACCGCACCTATGATGGCTGCATCGCGTAAAGACCGAATCCTTAACTGTTTTAAATAATTAATGATCACAAATCCATACTACACGCATTTGTGGGTCTGACAAACCTAAGTTTAAAAACTAAGTCCTAGGCAGCTTAGCGCCTAGCCCGTCGCTGTTTCATAAACTTTTCCAATTGAGCCTTCGCGGGATTGGGCTTTGGGCCATGCTTTCTGGTAGGTCGCTTGGCCATAACTTGGCTCGACGAAGACTCACGGTATCTCAATAGCTTCCGAAATACTTCCGGTAAAGACGCCTCTGCTTTAAATTCCTTGGCTTTACCTTTGTAACTATAACGCACCGTCGTTTCTCCCGAATGCAGCATCATTCGTTTCACTTCTGTAGCCGACTTTATTTCTCTATTGAAACTAAAGCTTCCATACGTTCGATCACCCACGATCGGGTGCCCATGCTTCGCACACTGCACACGGAGTTGGTGGGTGCGGCCTGTCAGCGGCATTAATTTAAGCAGACAAAGCTTTAAGGACCCCGTCGGCCGCAAATTAACATGGTAGCGAGTTTTCGCAGATACCTGAACAAAGCCCTTCGCTTTTTTCGTATCTTTATAGACGTTCTTTTTTAGACTGTCTTCCCACTCACCCACGGTCGGCTTCACCAAGTCACGAACGATTGCGAAATACACCTTGTCCACATGGTGGGTTGAAAACTGCCCCTTAACCAACTGTGCGACTTCAGCATCCAACGCCATCAAGATGACCCCGCTGGTCGCTGAATCCAAACGATTCAATAACCAAACCTTCGAGAGTTCTCCTGTGGCAGTCTCCCAATAATAGCATTCCTCTTCAAAGTCGTAACTCGCTTTCAAAAGACTCCTTGAAAGATCCTCTGCTGCTGATTCTTCGTTCGGATGCGATAGCACACCGGTAGGCTTATTTACAGCAAGCAACCCATCCTCGTTCGAATGGATCACTTCGACGCCATCTCCAAAGGGCACATTCGCCAGTAAGACTCCTTGTTTATCTAACATATAAAATTCAAAAACCGCAGATTTTGTATTTGGGTCAACCTTCAAAAATCCTTAACTTAATGGAGAATATCATCTCGTAGGCAGAAAACCTGCATGTCATATGCTCTACTACGTTTAATAATATGAATTTTCCAACACAATTAGGCCTTACTCAAAATAACGCGGACCCGATCCCAGCAAATAAAGAGACGCTCAATTACGCTAATCTAAAGCTCAAATTAATCGGGCAGCCCTGTGACTCGGAGGCCGTAAACGATTTAGGCCTGAGCCCTTCCTTTCTCGCCAGCTATCAAGAGAAAACCCGCCTTTTAGCTGGCTATCTGCCCGCAGTCGATCAGCGAATCCAAGACTTCATCGGCACTTATTTTTCCGGGCTTGAAGCGAGCGAACTCCCAAGCCTCCCCAACACCACCCTCGTCCTCGACCGCCACGGCCTGGCCCGCGCTTACTCGCTACCCGCACATGGCGATCATTTCTCTTCCGATATCGTCGATTCCTATCGCATCAAACAAGGTATCCTCAATAACCCAAAGAGTGACCGCCGCACCACAAGTGGCGTCTTTCACGTGGCCGAAGGCGGCCTGCCGATTCCCAACGACAAAAAAGGCGTTCCGCAAATCACAGCCGCCCGCCTACTCTCAAAGGCACTGAATCCGCCCGATTCACACACAATCCTCCCTTTTCTAGCCAATCAATCCGAACCGGCCAAAACGTGGGTTTCGCTCCTACTCCGGCCCGTCGTCGTCCCCGAAGTCGCCGATTTCACCTCCGAGAAATCGATGGAAGTCCGCTTCTTCGCCCCGGGAAACCTAGTCAGTAACCTCGACTTTGTTGAGTCCATCTTTGGCAATGCCGGCGATCCCTACCTAACTGAAAACGACGCCGCTCTCGACCCCGAACACTGGTCTGGCCACACTGGTTGCGTGATTTTGGCGCCACATCTGACAACGCTGACCAAAAAGGAACTTGGACTACCCAATATAGCCGATGCCACCGACCGCCATAAGCGCGACCGTATGTGCTGGGAAAAGCCCGACGAACTCTACAACGACGGTAGTGCCTTCAAAATCACTGTTCGCGACGCGTCCGGTATTGTTATCACCGCCATAGCCGACAATTACTACGGCTACTGCAAAAAAGAGGTGAAGACTCAAATTAGCTACGCGGCCAACCTTCACGGACTCGTTGAAGAAGAACATGCCGGCGGCACCCTCGCCTTCACTGGCTACGATCTCGGGGAAGACTTTCAACTCAGTAACTACTACAGCATCGTCGATCACAGCTTTGAAGGTGTCACCAGTCGCTACGCGGATAAGATAGACCTTAAGCCCGAAGGCTATGCCATCGATAAAAAGTATCCCGACATTCTCTATATACCCGAAGACTCCAGAATAGAGCTTAACAACCAGTCCATTACCTGGAGTAAAGACGGCCAAATACAGAGCATCAAATTACTCCCCAAGCGCACCTACGTGCTCCCATCCGGTTATAAAGTGCAAATGGTCAAACCTGCTGAAGGCCGTCGCTGGCGCCTCGTTGGCCACAACGCCGAAAGCAAAGTCTGTCACAAACCGTGCACCGTTTCAGGCGGAGGAAAATCTGAGATTTCCAAGTCCATTTCCGACGCCATCATTTCCGGTCCCGTTTTTGTCAATGACTTCGAAAAAGACTTCAATCTGGCCGCCACTATTATAGAAAAAGACTTCGGTGACCGCTTCCGAGACGAATCCAGAAATCATAAAGACGCCCGCCCTCTGCTCTGTAGCGATCGCTCACTCGGTTCCGTCGTAAAACTCCTGACACCCTCCGAGAATGATTTTAACGAAACCTATAACACCTGGCTCAAATCCTTCCCACAGCACGTCAAAGAACTCGTCCTCATTATCAAGCGTTTTTACAAAGAAGATTGGGGGGACAACTGGCGCGACCGTTTCAGTGTCGATCTCATAAATGCCGAACCAGGTAATATCCTTCGATACCGGGAGCAGCCTATGCTCACTCAGTATCTACGCGTTGGATACACTCCAAAAGGTGCCTGGCGCACCTTCGGTCTGCGTAAAGACTTCATGCCCGCTTCGAAAATTTCGCTTGAAGACGACATCACCGCCTCAACAGTCGCTCCCTCAAGCCAACTGAAGAATCTCCCACTCGACTGGACCGCCCCCTCTGCTAAATTTGTCCATAACTGCGAATATCGCTTCTTCCAACGTCCCGATGATGCAATTATTCGAGGCTACGACAAACAAACCGAGATCGACCTCAGCACCGGTTGCGGCTTTCTAAGTAACTACGAACCCTTCGACCGCTCACATGCTAAAAACGAGATCGAAGACACTATTCGCTTCGATCACTACACCAAGCCGATGCAGGAGATGATCACCGAGTTTGCTGAAGGCGACAGCCCAGACTACTACACAAGCAACGCCTATCCACGTATAGTCGATGGTAAACCCTCCAAGAATCCACGTTACCTTCAAGTCCGCCCGGACCTTAAGAATCAACGCGATGTCTATCTTGCCGAAATGAGCACACGTCTTTATCTCCGGCAGGACGCCACCTCAGCGCTCGTGCGTCCGGTCACGTCCATCCTTCCAGGCCGTCGCAATAATCCTGCGGACCCTGCCACCGGCGCCAAGCCGCTCTGCGTCAACAACCCGATCCACCACATGGAACTGCCCGAACTCTTCATGGAGTTCATCGCCAGCATCACCGGCAAATCCCCTTCGACTACGGGAGCTGGTTCCGAAGGAGCCCTGACCAAAGCGCCTTTCAACGCCTTGCCCCCTATCTACGATCTGAATAACGCACTCGTTGCCTACCTCGCCACCGATCAACCCGTCTTCGTCACCGCCGCGGGTTATGTCGGACCTCACCTTCGAGTGGATCATGACGTCAGCCTACTCGCTCCAGAAATCTGGTGCCGACTGAAGCCCGAAGAAACGAACCCTAAATTCCTCATCGAGCACGGCTATCTCGAAAAGGTTGAAGACTTTGAACACGAAGGTGAAATCATTCCAGCCAGCCGCATCGGCTACCGGATAACCGCCAAGTTCGTTCGCATCTTTTTTGGACGCGTCTTCAACAATCCTGACACCGTCTTTTCCGAGGCTATGCTCAAGCCAGAAAAGCAAGACCTGGAGACTTTCGTCATCGGTATGAAGACGATCGCAGCAGCTCATAAAGAAGCCGCGCTCAATTACTTTGCCGATGACTCGATCGAAGATGCCTGCCCGCCACTTAAGGCTCTCCTCCACATTATGGCTCATGGTGATTTTGAAGGTATGCGCGTCGATGCTCCTGAAATTCGCGCATTGTTCACCCGCAAGGCTATGATTGAGAGCGACTGGTATAAAGCCCGACTAAACTCACAACAGGTTGCCGATATCAAGCTCTGGACACGCCACGTGGCCTACCTGGAAAGCTTTCTCGAGAAAACCGCCTACGCCAACATCGCAGAGGACCTTGACATCAAAACCCGTCTAACCAAGACAAAGGCCGAACTCGAGCGTGTCAGCGCACCCGAATATCTCGGTCAACTTGTCGGCACAATCGGGCGACAGCCTATCTAATTCAAGACTGCTAACATCCAACTTAAACTTCCAACTTCCTTAAAATGCCCGAAACAAAATCCGTAAAAAAAGTAGCCATCCTAACAGCCGGTGGCCTTGCACCCTGCCTATCTTCTGCCATCGGCGGACTCATTGAGCGCTACACCGAACTCTATCCTGATATTGAGATTATCTGCTACCGCAGCGGTTACAAAGGTCTCCTCCTGGGTGATAGCATCCCCGTGACCGAAGAAATCCGCGCCACCGCCGGCACCCTACATGCTCATGGTGGCAGCCCGATTGGTAACAGCCGGGTCAAGCTCACAAACGTCAAAGATTGCGTGAAACGCGGCCTCGTTAAAGAAGGCGAAGACCCACTGAAAGTCGCCGCGGATCAGCTGACCAAAGACAGCGTCGACGTCCTTCACACGATCGGCGGAGACGACACGAATACCACCGCTGCCGACCTCGCCGCCTTCCTCGCTGAAAATGACTACGCACTCACCGTGGTCGGTCTCCCCAAAACGATCGACAATGATGTCTTTCCTATCGCTCAAAGTCTCGGCGCATGGACCGCTGCCGAAGAAGGTGCCAAGTTCTTTGAAAACGTCGTCGCCGAGCACAATGCCAATCCTCGCATGCTCATCATTCACGAAGTGATGGGTCGCAGTTGCGGCTGGCTCACTGCCGCGACAGCTGATGTCTACCGCAAACGTCTCGACCGCTTGGAATGGGCCGAGGAAATCGGTCTTACCGCCGCTCGCAAAGAGGTCCACGCTATCTTTATTCCAGAAATGGAAATCGATATTAAAGCGGAAGCCACACGTCTGAAGGCGGTCATGGATGAAAATGACAATGTGAATATTTTCATTTCCGAGGGTGCTGGGGTCGAAACCATTATTAAAGAAATGGAAGCCGCCGGCGAGGAAGTGCCTCGCGATGCTTTTGGCCACGTCAAACTCGATGCGGTTAACCCAGGCAAATGGTTTGGCGAGCAATTCGCCAAAATGCTCGATGCCGAAAAAGTCCTTGTGCAAAAGAGCGGTTACTACGCCCGTGCCGCACCCGCCAACATCGAAGATCTACGACTGATTAAGAGCTGCACCGATCTAGCCGTCGATTGCGCAGTGGTCGGCGAAAGCGGCGTTATCGGTCATGACGAAGATGATCGTAATATCCTGCGCGCAATCGAATTTCCACGGATCGCCGGCGGCAAGCCTTTCGACATCGATACGCCTTGGTTCGGCGAACTCCTCGACGCTATCGGACAAACCAAAGGTGACAACATCGCAAAATCCGGCCACTAAGTGAATAACAAGCATAGTTGTAGTCGCCCCGCTCTGCCGGGACGTCAGGTCGCCAAAGAGGCTCGGAACACGGCGACAGAATGCCGTTTCGACTAGTCTTAGGCATTCTTTAGCCGCCCCGCTCTGTCGGTGCGTTCAGCAGCTCAATACACGGCGACTGAGCGCCGTGGCTACAAATTAAAATACACACTCTTCAAGACGATATGCCTAAATCGCTTAAGCAACAGATAGCTCCGACCATTGAAGCCTTTAAAATCTACTGGCCAGCAATACTGGCCATTCAGATTTGCGCGCTATTTGTTCTCTTAGCCTATTATTTCGTTGATGGCGCTGAAGCGTTCTTCATCCAGGTAGCGGATTGGAAAGAACGTGGTGGCGTGGCTTTTGCAGCAATCGCTACGGTAGTCAGCGCGGGCATACTCTCTGAGGCTTTCAAACGCTCACTCCGCAAACCCAATCAATCAACTCCCTCGAACCGTGAGCTCCTGCACCAATTAGTTATGTGGGCAGGCATAGGCATTCTGGTCGATTGGTTCTATCAAGTCCAAAGCCGACTCTTCGGAGACACTACAGACATCGGCACATTAGTGATTAAAGTCCTCTGCGATCAGCTTATTTTTACGCCCCTGATTAGCCTGCCGTTTGTCGTCATTTGGATGCTCCTATACGAAAAACGTTACAACCTAAGAGCATGGTCGGCCGCCATCCGATTACCGCTGCTAAGTGAACGCGTCCTTCAACTCTGGGCTACCGTCCTCAGCTTTTGGCCGGTTATGCTGTGCATCATCTACTCACTCCCAGGCAACCTGCAATTCCCACTCTTTCTATTCGCAAATTCTGCCTTCGGTATACTTATGATCTTTGTCGCCCGGCGCCAAACAATGGCTGAGGAAACCTCAACTGAAGAGATCTCTAGCTCATATTCATAGGATCCACATCGATTAAATCGATCACTTCCTTATCCATTTTAAAGTTCTTTCGAAGCGCGGCGATCTCTCCGATCACCTTGCTGGCACTCGGAGCAAAATACCACAACTGGAAGCGATACTCATCGCGAATTTTCTCAATCGGTGCTGGCGCAGGTCCCCTTACCTCGACCCGATCCCCAATTGCCTTCTCTAATACGCGCAACCACTGCTCGATGTAAAAGTTCACCTTGTCAGGGTTACGTCCGCGAAAAAGGTGACGGATTAAGTGGCGAAACGGTGGATAGTTAAATTCGCGTCGCTGCTCGAGTTCTTCTATTTGAAAGCCGTCGAAGTCCGACTTGCGAGCAAACTGAATCGGCGGCGCATGCGGCGTATGTGTTTGAATGACGACTTCTCCCGCACGATCTCCACGGCCGGAACGCCCCGAAACCTGCACGATCAATTGAAAGGTTCGCTCAGCCGCCCGGAAGTCTTCCACGTGGAGGGAGCGATCCGCGTCGACCAGTCCGACCAGAGTGACATTTGGAAAGTCCAGACCTTTTGCAATCATCTGCGTGCCCACCAATAAATCGATCTTCCCAATTCGAAAGTCATTCAGGATTTTACGATACAAATTCTTCTTCGACATCGAATCCGCATCCATACGCACAATGCGCGCGCGTGGCAGTATCTTTTGCACGATGTCTTCAATCTTTTGCGTGCCTTGACCGCGCATCCGAATATTTATCGATTTACATTCGGGGCATTTAAGCGGCGCCGGGCCTTCGTCTCCACACAAGTGACAACGTAATTTTTTATCCGTTCGGTGGTAAGTTTTCGGAATACTGCAATGATCGCAAGCCGCTACGTATCCACAATCCGGGCACAGCATACTCGTCGAAAACCCGCGTCGATTCAGAAACAATATGCTCTGCTCTTTCTTCTCAAACCGGTCGATTAGTTTATCCGCCAGGATCCGAGAAATTGGTGAGGCCCCCTTCCCCTGCAATCCTTCACGCCTCATATCGATCAAGTGCAACTTTGGTAATTGTCGGTTATCGACCCGATGTAAAATACGATCCACCTGATATTTACCGCGCTCCACGTTATATAAAGATTCCAACGAAGGGGTCGCCGAGCCGAGCACACATACAGCCTGATTAATCATCGCGCGGTAGACGGCGACATCTCTCCCATGATAACGTGGAGACTCTTCCTGCTTGTAGGAAGGCTCGTGCTCTTCATCGACGATCATTAACTTCAAGTTTTGGACTGGCGCAAAAACCGCCGAACGCGCACCGACCACAACATGCGCTTCACCACTACTCAAAGCCTTCCAAGCATCATAGCGTTCCCCTTCACTTAAATGACTATGCCAGACGACTGTCCGCACACCTCTAGCTTCGAGACGCGAACGCACACGACCGACCGTCTGGGGTGCCAGCGCTACTTCCGGAACGAGGAAAATAACGCCACCCCCTGCGGCCACGATTTGCTCAATCGCATGTAAATACACCTCCGTCTTACCCGACCCAGTCACCCCATGTAGTAAGCGAACGCTGAACTTAGCCGCCGCAATCGCACCCGTAATTGATGCCACCGCACTCGCTTGCTCCTCGGTCAAAGTCGGCCGTGCATCACTGACGACTTCTACCTCACTATATTCGTCGTCGTAGGCAACCCGTGCTTCTTCTGTATCCGTCTCCTTTAAAAAGCCCTTTTCAACCAGTGCCTGACAAGCGGACGCACTGATTTTCAGACGTTTGAGCACGGTCGCTCTCGGCTGTGGCTTCATCTGCTGTTGGATAAATCTTAATAGTTCGACCTGCTTCTTCGCCCGCTTTTCTAGCGCTTCCATTTCTTCAGAATTTGGCGTAGCCCCCGCAGAAAGATAGAGCCGCTTCTTTACTTGCATGCCCTTACGGATAGCCGCTGGCACCATCGCCTCTAAAATCGCTTCGGGTGTCGACGCGTAGTATTGCTGCGTCCAGCGAAAGAGTGCCATAAGATCCGGCGGTAATACCGGGTAAGGTTGCACCACCTCATAAAGCATTTTGAGCTTACCCGGCGGCACAACTTGCTCGGACCCGAAGCGCATAACTACGCCGAGCTCACTGCGCCGTCTCAATGGGATGCGCACCAGCGCACCGACCATAATTTCTCCTTGGCAAGTCGGTGGCACAGCGTAGGCCAGAGCCTGATCAAAGCCTGAGAGCGCAATAACCTCTACTAGATGACTCTCTGCTTTGGTTTTAGCTTCGTGCATTTGAAAGACTTCTTTTCTAGCCCACTGGAAACGTGCATCTGCATGCGAAGTATCAGACGCGGGAACGCACCATCAGCCAATACCTAAATCATCACAAAACTTCAAGAAACCCGGATACGCATCGAGTGCTTTCAAATCGGGATCATTGCACATCCAGTGATAATCATCATATTCCAAGCTGGCAGCCGTTCGTAACGCTCTGACCGCATCTGCCAAGCGCCCCTTTAAGGCTAAACTACAGGCCAGGTTGTAATGGACCGTCGGGTCATCGGGTGAGAGCCGCGCCAGCTTACGGTCCATCTTTAAGCCCGAATCAATCCGCCCGGTTTCCGTATACAAGTGCGCTAGAATCGTCACCACTCGCTTATCCTTGGGCAGTCTTTTGTGCAGACTCTCAAAAAAACCCAACTCGAAATCGAGATTGCCCCGCTTACTCATAATCAATTATTTAGCTCCCCGGGAACAGCCACCTGAGCTCTGCAACTCATTGCAACGTGCCGTCACCTGCAGACGCTGGCTCTCGACATTCAGATCCAACTTATCCGCGACTGTCTTGCCATACCATTCCATAAAAGGTGCATCGATTTCAAAAATCTTTTCGCAATCATGACAGATGACCTGCGCCTGGAAAGTCGTCGTTAGGCGATTGGCCATGTAAAACTTGTAATCACGCCCGACATCGACTTCCCGGATTAGACTACTCTCAGTCAGAATCGGCAGCGCGCGATAGACCGTTGCCCGCGATACAGAATCATCAATTGTCCTCGCCCGTTCCAAGAGATCCTCAGCCGTGAAATGATCCGGATGCCCATACGCCGCGTCGAAAATAGCCATGCGCTGGTTGGTCACGCGCAGCCCTTTGCTCGTTAGAAACTCTCGAAAAGTCTCACGAATGCCTTCAATATCTGCGTTTATCGGTTCCATATTGCTTATTGAGACAGAATTGAGACAATGCCCCCCTCTTGGCAAGCTCCCACTGAAATCTGTTTAAAAATTCCATATAAACCTACTTGCTCACCTCCTTTATCACGCACGCTGGAAAAATAAGCTAAAAATTACTTGATTAAAGCACACAGAACGCTTTGCTCTACCGCTTTTCCCATGAAAGCCACTATTAAAACTCAAGGTCGCCAATTTACTGTAACAGAAGGTGATGTGCTTAAAGTTAACTCGTTCCCAGATACGAACGCAGGTGACTCTATCGACATCACTGAAGTCCTTATGATTGGAGAAGGTGCTGACGCTCGTTTCGGCTCTCCTCTCGTCGAAGGTGCTATTGTCAAAGCGACTATTCTCGAAAACAAGAAAGACAAAAAAGTCATCGTATTTAAAAAGAAGCGTCGCCAAGGCTACAAAAAGCGCCGCGGCCATCGCCAACATCTTTCCGTCATCAAAATTGAATCTATCAACGGTTAATTCCGCATAAGGAGAACACATCATGTCACACAAAAAAGGACAAGGAACTTCACGTAACGGTCGCGATAGCGCATCAAAACGTCTCGGCATTAAAAAATTTGGCGGTGAGACCGTCGTCGCAGGTAACATAATCATGCGTCAGCGCGGCACTCGCTACCACCCCGGCACAAATGTCGGAATTGGCCGCGACCATACGCTCTTCGCATTGACTGAAGGTAACGTCGCTTTCGATAAGGCACACCGCAAGGTAAACGTCGTCGAAGCTATTTCTGTATAATAAGAGTTACAGACAATTTCCAAGCCCGTCCAAGTGACGGGCTTTTTTGTGGGCACTCGGTTGTAGGTTATACCGCTTTAGATAGGTAATACCAACGACCCACTTTATCCGGTAATATTTTAACTGGATATGGCAGGGAAGCCTGCCGTTTTACCAGAAATAGTCACACGTTCGTATAATGCGCTTCAAACGACTGCGGCCCCGATTAATTCGTTGTAGTCGCCCCGCCCTGTAGGGGCGGCTCATTAGGATGCTGGGGGACGTGGCGACAGCGCGCCATGACGATAACAACAGGTGCATAATAATTCTTGGATACATCACGAAAAAAGAAAACCAAAGCATTCAAGGCCTGTCGTTGGGTGCCCGCACTCACACGCTCATGGACTGCTAAATGATCCAGAAACGCATGTAGATCACGCTCACTTGTAGCCGTAAAATCGTCCGTCTTCACAAAGCGGGCAAACCGCTCCATCCAATTTAAATAAGCCTTCTCCGTTTCATAGCTAAATTGCCGGATACGCACCCCGCGGATAAACTGCAACTTCCACTCCGGCTCTGAAGTGCTCAGACGAGCCGTCTGTGCAGCCGGCCCACGCACGCCGCTTGCCCGTGGCGTCGCTGCTTGCAGCGGCTCTTTAACAGCTCCCTGCTCGCTCCCATTAGGTCGCTTCGCAGTTAGGAAAAACCAATTCAAAGCCGTCTGTCCAGCAGGCCTACGCGCACCGCTTCCCCGTGGCGTCGCTGCTTGCAGCGGCTCTTTAACAGCTCCCTGCTCTCTCCCATCAGGTCGCTTTGCTGTTAGGAAAAACCAATTCAAACCCGTCTGTCCAGCAGGCCCCCGCGAACCGCTTTCCCGTGGCGTCGCTGCTTGCAGCGGCTCTTTTACAGCTCCCTACTCTCTCCCATCAGGTCGCTTTGCTGTTAGGAAAAACCAATTCAAAGCCGTCTGTCCGGCAGGCCTACGCGCACCGCTTCCCCGTGGCGTCGCTGCTTGCAGCGGCTCTTTAACAGCTCCCTGCTCTCTCCCATCAGGTCGCTTCGCAGTTAGGAAAAGCCAATTCAAAGCCGCCTGTCCAGCAAGCCGAAACACGCCGCTTAGACAGATCAGACGTGAATCCAATATAAAGCCCCTGATCCACCACAATTGCCTGCACTTTCCAGCAATCGAGTAAAAATTATTCGATTAGGACCGTGAACCCTATTGAATATAGGGGTTTGAGACGATTTACTCGTATAAATGTGGTCACCAGACTCAATTGGAGCAAATATAGGCTTTTTAGCCCATGTCGCATAGGATTTATACCCCACCTAAAAGTTTACGTTTTCACTCAACTCAAAAAACACGCTGAAACCCCTATATTCAATAGGTTTGCCGCCCAAATTAACCCAAATCCCAAATCTAACGTAATAATAAACTTCAATTTCATAAAAAAGCTTGAGCCATATACTTACAAATCCATAGAAGACCCATGAGCTTCCCCTTAAATATTAACACCCGAGGGGGAATATAATACTGATATATAAAAGAAGATAAGCTTCGATATGTGAGGGATGATCTGATTGATTTTGAGAGAAGCTAAAACAAAAAAATATAAGAAGACAGACATCCACAGTCCATCATGAAGCATACCTCACACGACTCCACCACCACCACCGGAGCCATCAGGATATATCCAGGCGACGCAGACAACCAGATAACCCGCCCTTAAAACTCTAAAAATCAACTGGACGACTGAGCCTTCAGGCTGGTCGTCTGGTCTCGACGTTGGATGAAAGAAATGAAAGCCATACTCTTACTAACCCTCATTGGGTCGCTCCCATCGATCTTGGTAGCCGATTCGGTTTCTCCAGAGGCAAAACAAGCAGTCCAGTTGGTTGAAAAATTTTTGGGCCTAATGCAGGAAGGAAAAGAAACAGAAGCCGAGAAACTGTTAGTAACGAAAGCTGAAATTAAAGACTATCCAGAGTCTGAAACAATTTTACCCATGCTCTCGGAACAGTTCGAAAAATTTAAGAAAACTCAAAAAAGAATAAAGAAGGGAGAGGCATTTGGTGATCAGATAGAAGTATTAGAATTTCGTTTTCATGAGATAGAGTTTCATCGCTCCTATGAGTGGCCCAGCACAGAAGTCTACTCAGTTACTTATCACATACTCTTCCGATATCGTGACGCAGACCGTGAGGGAAAAACGAATAATCGGTCAGATATTGCAGTAGGAAAGACACAAGATGGTGAGCTCAAAATCTTTCTCTTCGATGACTAAGAAGATCCAACCAGCCGGAGCTATCAACTCCGAGGCTGCCGCCTCTCCGCGATAGTCCTAATCGATATATAAAAGAAGATAAGCTTCGATATGTGAGGGATGATCTGATTGAT
>Ga0307966_1000500_pt1 | contig 32662 bp, 27 predicted proteins | sample OrgLakmetagen646_FD_203141 | JGI IMG/M metagenome (GOLD analysis project Ga0307966, IMG submission 203141) | Saline water microbial communities from Organic Lake, Antarctica - #646 | ecosystem: Environmental > Aquatic > Non-marine Saline and Alkaline > Saline | place: Antarctica: Organic Lake... | reverse complement strand
ACAACTTCACTTTTAACAATTCAACGGGAAGAGTTCAGTTTACAGCCAGCTTAAATGCAGGAATAAACACTATTCGTGTGAGTGCAAGCAATGCATACGGAAATGATTTTGATGAAACACAAATTATTTACCGTAATGCGAATACAAACACTGACAATCCGCCAACTGTAAACATCAGCACGCCTAGTGCTGATCCATATACAGCTGCGCAGTTACAAGAAAGCATTGTAGCTCAAGTAAATCATGTGGCTACCAAACAACAAATTGAAGTCCGCATCAATGGATCGCAAACAAACAACTTCACTTTTAACAATTCAACGGGAAGAGTTCAGTTTACAGCCAGCTTAAATGCAGGAATAAACACTATTCGTGTGAGTGCAAGCAATGCATACGGAAATGATTTTGATGAAACACAAATTATCTTCAAAAGAAAACCAATTATTGAGCCACCCTTTGTGTCTTTTATAGCACCATTGAAGCGACAAGCAGCAGTAACTGTTTCAAAATACAATATGATTGCTAAAGTTGAAAACGTGAATACGAAAAATGATGTTGCTATTTATTTTAACGGAAACCTGGTCAATCCAAGCGAGTATTCTTTTAGTACAGCAACAAAAACGGTGACCTACTCAAGCAGTTTACTAGTTGGATCAAACGTTTATATTGTGAGTGGTGAAAACATAAGTGGAGCACATCAAGCAACTGCACAAATTGAAAGAAAGAAAAAAGGGGTTGTTGAAATAACGGGAAATCAAGGAGTAGAACCAGATCCGTGTGACTTGCCAAAAATACGAATGACATCACCAAATAGTAATTTCACAATACTTGATGAGCACCTATTTAATTTTAGTGGTTATTTAGAAAACATCACTGGATATGGTCAGATTGAAGTTTATTTAAATGGCGTAAGGATGGATGGTTATGCTTTCAATTCAGTAACTAGCTTATTTACGCACCTTGTTAAATTTGTTGATGGCGAAAGCAATTATTTAATTCGTTTAACCAATAATTGTGGAACAGTAGAGCAAGAGTTTAAATTCAATAAAAAATCCGCAAAGACTTGTGGAGTAAATATAGAACTGGCTAGTAACAAATCTGAGTTTTGTTTAACGAAAGCAAATGGAACATTAACGACTAAAGATATAGTTTTCAATCCAAAATTCAATTATTCTGGTCAAGCATCATCTCTATATTTTAAATCAACTTCAAATGGAAAAGCAAAAGTAAATGGTGTTAACTACAATTTAATAAATGGAATGTACTATCACTTTACAGGAAAAATAACTGTTGAAATTTCAAAAAATAGAATTGGATCAAAAGGCCAATGGAGCCTTTGTGTAGAATCTATAAAGCCCCCACTGTTTGGAAAGGGAAGAACAAAACCTACCAACCCGTGTTTAAACATTGAAAACACTAAACCCGAAGTAAAACCACGTCCAGATATAAAGGACAAGCCTGAAGTAAAAGATAAGCCGGTTTCGAGAAAGAAACCAGCCGCTAGGGAAAAGCCATCAAATAATAAAAGAGGCTCAAAAGAAGGTTTAGAAGAAAAAGAGACACCACCAAAAACGGAGGAAATAAAAACAAGAAACATCCGAAAACCAGGAGGAAGCAATTGATATTTAGTGTCTGTTTCCGACCAGACGCTAAATAGACTAAAAAGAGATTGTTAAACGGTTTGTTTTTATTTTTATTTTTAAAATGTTTTTCTATATTGTCCCCTAATTATTTTTTTTTGTAAAAACCAAATGAGAAAAATACGCTTCATGCAACTTAAGCGAAGTATTTCCGTCTCACATAAAAATTCCATTATGTTAAAAACAATTATTATTTGTCTAATGCTTTCTGTAACCTATTTCGGTTATTCACAGGGAAACCATGACGTACGACTTTTAGAAAGATATACAGATGATGAACTTACAGATATTCAAACTAACAACCCTGAAGAATACAAGATTCTTGATCATGCCTTAAAAGTGGGTGTTTCAATTGGAGATATTCCAACAGCAAAAGGAAAAGACATTGTTTATGATGGGGAAATCGATAAAGACCCAAACCAAGAACATACTTATATAAGTTTAGGTTTAGAATTAATAGACAACAGATATCAATATTTTAAGTTCAAAGGAACAAATAAAATGGTTATTGTTCGTCCTAAAAATTTAATCACTCAAATTAAGTAATTATGAAAATATTATATTCTCTATTAACGATATTATTTTCCTCTACTTTGGTATTTGGACAATTAAATATCACAGACCCTGATTATCCTCCTAATAATCCTTTAAATTGTGCAAACTACCAAATTTTTGGAGCCAATTTTTTTGATGATGGACTTGCAAATGACTATTCCCCTGGAATTACTGAAACTTTTACTGTTTGTCCTGATATAACTGTCGGAGGTCTCAAAATCATTGCTTCATTCGGCAGTGGGACAGGTTTGACATGGGATGTTCATTCAAGTGATTCATTATTTGTATATGATGGACCAAATACTACTTCACCTCTACTAGGCGCTTACAATAGTGCAAATTCACCAACAGGATTTGATCAAACAGCTTCTTGGGCAAATGCTTCTGGTTGTTTGACCTTTGTTTTTGTATCTGACGGTTCTAATCAAGGGACAGGATGGGATGCTAATATACGCTGTATTTCACCAGCTCAAGATATTGAAATGAAAATGGAGGGCTTTATTAATGGTACTCCAGGTAACGACATGTTTCCTATAGATACAGGTTATGTTGATATTTGTCAGGATGATTCTGTATTATTAGTAGCCACTCCAATTTTTAACTATTCCTTAGAAAACACAGGTTTGGGATATTCTCAAACAATAAATAACGTAGATTACCTATGGGAATTTAGTGATGGTCAAGTAGGTCCAAACAATGACAGTGTTTGGTATGTTCCTAATTCTCCAAATGCTGTTTTTGTGGATTTAATGATCACCGATTTATACCCTTCAAGCACTTCGATGAGGTCAAGAATAAGATTAGGTACTGTTCCAAATTTCTCAACTTCTGGTCCTTTAGAAGATACCATTTGCTTTGGTCTAAACGCTGAACTTTCAGGTGGTGTAACCAATTCTGATACGGCAGGTGTAAATACACCATTAGGAACTTTTCAATTGGGAGGTACTTTTGCAGGGATCACCTTCTTGCCTGATGGAAATGGCGTCGCGTATTCAACGTCTATAAACATGTCTTCGTTTTTACCTGGTTCCACTGTGCAATCTGCAGCAGATATAGTAGACATATGTGTCACCATGGAGCACAGTTATTTAGGAGATTTAGAAATGTGGTTAGTTTGTCCAAATGGTACAGAGGTGACTATGTTTAACGGTAATGGTGGTGGTCATATCCCTGGTGGATTTGGAGGTGGCGGCACATTCTTAGGCGAACCAATAGATGGTTTTGGATTAACAGGTCCAGGGAATGGATATGAATACTGTTTCTCAGAAATTAATAATACTTGGGGTGACTTTCCTACAGAGTTTGGTAATGGCAATACCGTTCCAACCCCTCCAGCAGCTCCGTCAGCTGGAAACTCAATGAATCCAAATGGAGTTTATGAGCCTGAGGGTAATTACTCGGACTTTATTGGATGTCCACTAAATGGAAATTGGACACTTTATGTTCAGGATAATATTGGTTCAGATGATGGCTATATTTTTGAGTGGGGTATTTACTTTAACCCTTCACTTTTTCCTAATAATGAGTTTTATCAAAATACTGTTGTAGATGCATTTTGGACACCAGATCCAACAATTGTTTCAAACCCGAACAATGACACTTCAATTATTGTGAATCCTGGAGGAACTGGAGATTATCAATACACTTTCAATATTATAGATGACTTCGGTTGTGCTTTTGATACAACTTTAAATTTACATGTTTTGGATACAGTGATTAATGTTAATACGTTTGATCAATCATTAGTTTGTCATACAGACAGTGTGCTATTAAGAGCGAGTGCAACTGGAACTGTTTCTCCTTTTGATTTTGATTGGCAAGATGGACAAGGAACTAACTCAGTTATGGCTGATACTGCTTATTACGATGCATTTGATAATGGCGTTTTCTATTATCCAGTAACAATTACTGATGCTTGTGGAATAACCAAAATTGATACAGTAACCATAACAATGAATCAAATACTGAGTCTGGATACAATGATTCAATCCCCTGCAGGATGTGGCATGGAAGACGGTTACGTCACAGGGACAGGAAGTGGATTTACTGGAACACCTAATTATCAATGGACAGGACCTGGAACAGGAAACCCAGACAATACAACGGCTTCCGTTTGGGCAAATAAACCTACTGGTTGGTATTACTTTACTATTACTGACGACGTTTGTACGGTTTTAGATAGTATTTTCTTGGAGCAAGATCCACCACCTGTAGCGGATTTTACAGCAACACCAAATCAAGGAGCTTCTCCGTTAGAGGTAACATTTATCAATAACTCAGACCCAGGAACAACCTATGTTTGGGACTTTGGAAATGGTGAAGGAAATACAGTAAATGATTTAAGTGATCAAAATTCAACTTATATTGATGAAGGTGTTTATACTGTTACGTTGGATATTACTGTAGGAAACTGTTCAGATCAAACATCAAGAACAGTGACGGTATTTTTACCTATGACTTATGATACACCGAATGTATTTACACCTAATGGAGATGGACAAAATGATTTGTTTACAGTCAACGCTGAATATGCGACAAGCTTGGAAGTCGTGATTGTGAATCGTTGGGGAAATGTTGTTTTTGAAAGTTCAGACGTTGATTTTAATTGGAATGGTAATATAAACAACACCGGTGCTGAGTGCACTGATGGAACATACTTCTACCAATTCACAATAAAAGGAAATGGAAGCCAAGGCGCTGAAGAACAAGGTTTTGTTCAATTAGTGAGAGGGAAATAAGAGTTTTATTAAAAAAAATTAGAATGATATTAGCGAGGAGTTTTTAAAAGCTCCTCGCTTTTTTATTACTTTACGTAAAGATGATAATTACATTTGTAGATTAGCATATTATTTTTTTCTCATAACCCATTAACAATCTCTTTGTAAAAATATATTAGCGCTTTTACAGCTCCAATTTTATCTTTTAATTGTAAGTGGTATTCTGTATTTACGAATTGTGCTCCCTCAATTCTTTCAATTTTAATGGACGGTTCAAAAAGGTTTTCTTTGGCTATTTCCTCCATTCCAGATTCGAATAACGCTTCCTCCAAATATTTTTTGAATTGATCATTACTACATTCAATCTCAAAGTATTTTTTCTTCCTGACAAAGAGGTTTTTCAAGTGGTTTCGAGAGTGAATTTCAAATTCAGAGATAATACCTTTTTCGATTTTCATTGATACCTTTCCCAAAACAGGGTTTCCAAATTGGTTATCTACTGCTATAAAATGTCCTTTATAGGGTACGTTAATTCTAAATTTACTGACTGTGGTAAATACTCCAGTTCCGATGATCCTAACCTTAAATTCGTCGTGATGCAGTTTTGCATCTTCGTAGGAATCAGTTAATATTTTATATGATTTTATCACAGTAATTCTAGTGTTTTAATGTTTATTATATCACAGTTAAATAGCCATATCAGTCAATTTTCGTGTATTTAAAGTTATGAATATTTCATTTACCACAAAAGAAGAGTCCAAAAGAATGGAGGAGGAACGGTTTTTAGCCTTAAGTGTCTGTGAAGAAATAACTAATCCATTTCCACGTGTTTTTTTCCCTTTCTTTGCCTTAAAATTTTCAAAAGTAGCTGAGGATACGCTTGAAAATTTTGCCTTGATAAAGAAAAAAATATCTACGCCAAATACGTACTGCTTATTTATTTACAAGCCCTAACTCCTTGAGAAAGGCTGATGGAATTTCTAGAGTCTATGTCCTATTTTGAGGAATTCCCATCCAAATATGTGAGGAAAGAGAATGGTAATTTCGTTATTGTTTTAAATCAAAACAAAGATGGAAGATTGGAGTAATGGTATTTTAAAATTCTACGAATTAGCACAAAAAGAAGAAGCTAAAATGTTAATGGTAGGAGGAGGCGCTGTTAATTTAATGGATACAAGCGTCATTCACCCGGTGTTTATTTTTGGATTGAAACCACTCAAGAAAACTTACAAAAGTTAATTCATGTTTTTAATTCCATAGGATATAATATAAATCAATTCCCAGATGATGTGTTAAAACAGAAGCAAAATATTACTGTTAAATTTTCTCCTGTAGAACCATTAATTTTAGAATTAATAACTCATTTTTCAGTTAATCAATCATTTGATGATGTTTTTAATAATGCTGACGAATCAATTATTAACTGAAGTTTCGGAGTATAATTTTACAAGGTATTTTATGGACTATGGAGTTTGTAATTAGGAGGAAGTAAGCTAAATGCAATTGGCAAGTTTTAGCATTTAATACATCAAATTGATTTTTTTAGATAGAAATTTTAGTAAATAAAGTAATCAATTTAAAAACGAAGACAAAAACAAGCATAAGTTTATTGCCTTCTGCCTACTGCCCATATAAACTTACACTTATACATTTAAAAACGAAACTTGAGTTATTAATAAACACGGAAAAGAAATAAAAGTTAAGATTTTGAAATATAATGATCTAATCACTAGTAAAATAAAAGCTAATCGCCCTAAAGATATTTTGGATATACAGGAGTTACAACGAATAAAAATCAAATAATAATGCAGGCATTAAATCTCGATTACTTCTGCTTTTTACGTTTATTCCATTGAAATTTCCTGTTATTCACAATAATAAACCTGGCATTGATAAACAGCTGATTGGTTTCAGTGAATATTTTGGAAGGTGTTAAAAACATGAATCCTGCTCTTAGGTGTAAGCCGAAAATCTTATATCCAATCACTGGTGAAATTCCGTAACGTCTTGCTTCGAAATTGGATCGCAATACCACATCAAAACCGTATGTTAGGTCTAAACGACTCGGTTTATGCCAATATCCAGCATTTGCACCTAAAGCGTTATTTGGGATGTTATATTCCAATCCTGCATGTAATCCATGGGTTTTAGGTTTTAACAATCGGATATCTTTGAATTGCGCTTCCATTCCTATTTCACCTACCAAAAAACGACCCTGCTGAAGTCCAAAATAGGGTCCCAATTTTCTTACACTTGGATCCAATAACGGTTTCTTATCTGATCTTTGAGCAAAAACAGGGTGACTTAAAAGCATTAAGCCAAGCATTATAAATAGATGAAATATTCTTTTCAATTTTGTTGTTCATTCGTGTTTAAAGAATCTTGATACTTTTCCTCTAGCATTTTTAAATCTTCGGAGGTTAAACCTATACTGTCGGCATTTGTCTTCGCCTCTTGCATTTCATCTAAATCCATATCATATTCCTCGTAAAGATTCTCGTTTACACTATTTTTTAACCAGATTGTGCTTTCTTCAATTGCAGGAATTGTTGCTGATGCGGTCACTTTAACTGGACCATATAAATAGGATTCTTCCTTTACATCTTTTGGTATAAAGCTTCCTCTCTCATCGTATGTTTCTATTAAAATGATTAGAATAGAAAGTATATACAGCATCTTAATCACACCAAAAAACAGACCTAAAACTCTATTGACTGGACTTAAATTAACGACTTTCAGCATGCGTTCAATCATTTTACCAGCAAAGAAAACCATGGCTCCAACAGCTAAAAAAGTTAAAGTAAATGCTACAACAGGTAAATATCTTGCTTCAATATCAATTTTATCTTTGATTAAATTTGAGGTCCAATCAGAAAAGTGAATACCCGCGTAAATACCTACCAACAAAGCCAATAAGGTAAAAACTTCTATAATTAGTCCTTTCCTAAATCCGACCCAGGCGGCGTATAATAATGGTAAAATGATGATTATATCAACAAAATTCATGATGCTAATTTACAATACATTGAAGTAGCTCTTAACTTTCGTTAAAAATGTTGCTAACAATAGACCTTTGATTTGTTTGGGTTTATAGCCGCTATTTTCAAACGAATTGGAAAAGAAAATTAATGAATTTAAGCGTTTTTTCTAATCAATATTGGTAAACACCTGCTGAATATCGTCGTCATCTTCAATTTTATCAAGTAGCTTTTCAATCTCTAATGTTTCGTCTTCTGATAAATGAATTGGTGAAGTTGCAAACCTCCTTAAACCAGATGTTGATACTTCAATATTTTTTTCCTCTAATGCTGTTTGAAGTGTTCCGAAACTGATATAATCTCCATAAATAGTGATCATTTCATCTTCATTTTGTTCAATTTCATCCAGTCCAGCTTCGATTAGCTCTAATTCTAGTTCTTCGATATCTAGTCCTTCAGAAGCTTCAATTTCAAAGACAGCTTTGCGATTAAACATAAATTCAATAGAACCATTAGGTACGACTTGTCCGCCTGATTTATTGAAATACGATTTCACATTGGCAACGGTTCTTGTGGTGTTATCGGTTGCGCATTCAACGTAAATCAATACACCATGTGGTGCTTTGCCTTCATAGTTGACCAATTCATAATTCTCAACATCTTTGGCAGATGCGCGTTTAATTGCTTTCTCTATATTGTCCTTAGGAACGTTTTGTGCTTTTGCATTTTGCACGGCTGAACGTAAAGTAGAGTTCAGAGCAGGATCTTCCCCTCCTGCTTTGGCTGCCATTGTGATAACCTTCAATAGCTTCGGGAATAATTTTGACATTTTACCGCTTCTTTTTTCCTTAGATGCCCTTCTTACTTCAAATGCTCTACCCATAATATTTATTCATTTATCCTACGTTATTCAATAAAAACTCAATATTCTAATGCACCGCTCATTTCAGGGAAGTTATTCTTAAATTTTGAATAAACTTAGTTATTCAAAATTAAGTGTTTTTTTGATCTACTTTTATATGTTTTATTCGCTATAAAACCCTAATTCAGTCAATGTTTTACTAAATTCGCTATGAAAGCTGCAAAAATTAAATTCATCAATAACCCATATTATACAACTCAAATGTAACATTTTTAACGAAATAGTTAATGTCTGATTTTAGAAAAAATGAATATACTTTTGTTTTGGCCTTGACCTCTGAAACGCTTTTTACTGCGATAATAATATTTGTGAGATATTGAAAAAAGAGGATTGTGTTATTTAAAGAAGCTGAATAATTGCAACTTGATATAGCATTGTATAAGGTTCAAATAAAAGTATAAAACCCTGTTCCTTCTTGCCCAAGGAACTTGTTGATGGGTAACTTTGCATTCAGCGTTTTTACACTCGCGGAACACGTTCGTGTAAATAGTGTCTGGTCGGAAACACAATAAAATTAAAATTGATTCTTTTGAGTTTAATGTAATTTTTTTTCTCGTCGGCTGATGCTAAGGCATCTCCTAAAGAAAGAAAGTGAAAATATTTCTCAAAATTTATACAATTTATAAAAACTGTCTGTTTCCGACCAGTCACTAAATAGTATTTATTCTGGAAAACCAAGTATTACTAAGTTCGATTTAAAGTATCACGTGCGCCTTCAAAACTACCCTCTGATCGCTCATATTTAAGTCCTTTAGTGAAGCTTATGTGTAGTTAAAGGTTATTTCCTTTTATTTTTCACTAGACTTCACTCGAAAATTTCTGTGCTATTATTTATAGTTCAAAAATTGGAATTTTAATTTAACCATACAAAATGATATAGCACCACAATTAATTGGTTGTCATCTAGAGATTATCTATAATTTAACATTCAAAATTTGTTTTTTACATAACTATTGAAGTATATTGTAGAAGAACTAAAATTGTTATAAAAATGATTGAGTTAAGTAAAAATATACTAACAAAAGTTAGTTTTGATAGACAGTTGTTTCAAAAAGAACTAGAAAAATCTATCAAATGGATTAATAAATCCGAAGATCTGCATTCTTTTAAAGAATGGTGTATGATTGAATTTGGTCATCTCTATCCACTAGTACTAAAAAAGGTTTTTTACAATAAATAAAAAAAGGAGCTGGTTTGCTCCTTTTTTATTTGTTTTAAAACAATATTTCCTTTAAAGTGTAGTAAGTCTCTCTTAAAACAAGTCTCCCTGAGCAGTCCCGGGAATCTTACCTAAATGTTCATAGGCTTTCGCTGTGACTTTCCGGCCTCTTTGTGTGCGTACTAAGAAACCTTCTTGAATTAGAAACGGTTCATAAACCTCTTCAATTGTTCCCGCATTTTCACCTACAGCAGTCGCTAATGTGGTAATTCCTACAGGTCCTCCACTAAATTTATCAATTAATGCACTAAGTAGACGATTATCCATTTCATCCAACCCATTTTGATCTACATTTAATGCTGTCAAAGCGACATTGGTGATTTCAACATTTATAGTTCCATCTCCTTTAATTTGTGCAAAGTCTCTAACACGGCGCAACAATGCATTAGCAATTCTAGGGGTTCCCCGACTTCTACTTGCAATTTCAAAAGCAGCCTCATCCGTTATTGGAATATTAAGTAAATCGGAGGAACGATTAACAATTATAGTTAATGTTTTTGCATTATAGTACTGTAAACGTGCATTAATACCAAAACGCGCTCTTAAAGGCGCTGTAAGTAGTCCTGAGCGTGTTGTTGCTCCAATTAATGTAAAAGGATTCAAAGCTATCTGAACTGTTCTTGCATTTGGACCACTATCAATCATAATATCAATGACAAAATCTTCCATTGCAGAATACAAATATTCTTCAATTACAGGGGACAATCGGTGAATTTCGTCTATAAAAAGAACGTCACCTTCATCTAAATTGGTTAATAAACCCGCAAGGTCTCCAGGTTTATCCAAAACAGGTCCAGATGTGACCTTAAAACCAACGCCTAATTCGTTAGCAATAATATTTGCAAGTGTGGTTTTACCTAAACCTGGAGGCCCGTGTAGGAGTACATGATCTAAGGGCTCATTTCGCTGTTTTGTAGCTTGAACAAAAATTTGTAGATTTTCTACAATTTTTTTCTGTCCTGTAAAATCTTCCAACACTTTTGGTCGCAACACGCGATCAAATTCATTATCAGGATTAACACTCTCCGTTTTATAATCAAAATCCTCTTCTTCCACCTTATATAATATTATTAAACCATTCGAGATTGTAATTTTCCGAGGTACGGAGAAATTATCACCTGCTTATTTTCATTTGGCTATATTCGATTCGATCTTAAAAAACCAGCAACTATTTTACTCAAATATAAGAAAAGCCCAGCACACAAAATGTACTGGGCTTCATAAATATTTTTTGAGTCTAGAAAATAGACTTATTAATTTTACTAATGTTCTTCTTCACCTGGTTTCAATGGAACAGTTTGAGGAATAAAATCATCATCAGCTCCTGGCTTAGAATAGTCATAAGGCCAACGGTGAACAACAGGTAAATCGCCAGGCCAGTTACCATGACCAGGCATTGCCGTTGGAGTTGTCCATTCCAACGTATTTGACCTCCATGGATTCAATGGTGCCTTAGGTCCTCTAAAAATACTATAGAAGAAATTAAAGAAGAAGAAAACTTGACCAAATGCGCCAATAATGGCGAATACAGTTATAATAACATTCAAATCTAACATCATTTCACCTGCAGTAGGATTGAACGTATCAAAAATTGAATTATTATAATATCTTCTTGGTGCTCCACCTAATCCAACAAAATGCATAGGTAAGAATACTCCGTATCCACTAACAATAGTTGTCCAGAAGTGAGCATAACCCAATCTGTTATTCATCATTCTACCATAAATCTTGGGAAACCAATGATAAATCCCAGCAAACATACCAAATATGGCTGATAATCCCATTACAACATGGAAGTGAGCTACCACAAAGTAAGTATCATGCACCTGAATATCTAATGCTGAATCGGCAAGAATAATTCCCGTAACTCCTCCAGATATGAATGTAGAAACTAATCCAATAGCAAACAACATAGCTGGTGTAAAGATGATTGAACCTTTCCATAAGGTTGTCAAGTAGTTAAATACTTTTACCGCTGATGGTATTGCAATCAGTAATGTTGTAAATACAAATACACTTCCTAAGAAAGGATCCATACCAGAAACGAACATGTGGTGAGCCCAAACTATAAAGGAAAGGAAACCAATCGCCAATAATGAACCAATCATAGCACGATAACCAAAAATAGGTTTTCGTGAATTGGTTGATATAACTTCAGAAGAAATACCCAATGCTGGCATCAATACAATATATACCTCAGGGTGACCCAAGAACCAGAACAAGTGTTGATAAAGAACTGGTGAACCACCTACATTATCTAACATCTCTCCACCTACTATAATTTCGCTTAAGTAGAAAGAAGTTCCCATAACTCTATCCATGAATAGCAACAATGCCGCTGACAATAAAACTGGGAATGAAAGTACACCAACAATTGCTGTAATTAAGAAAGCCCAAATTGTTAATGGCATTCTTGTCATTTTCATTCCTTTTGTTCTAAGATTTACAACAGTTGAAATATAATTCAAAGAACCGATTAATGAAGATGCAATAAATATTGTTAAAGAGGTTAACCAAAGCGTCATCCCAAGTCCTGAACCAGAAACAGCCTGGGGCAGAGCTGATAAAGGGGGATAGACTGTCCATCCGGACATTGCTGGTCCTGATTCAACAAACAGAGAGGCCAACATGATTATCGATGAAATTGCAAATAACCAGAAAGACATCATATTGATAAATCCTGATGCCATATCACGTGCACCTATTTGAAGCGGAATCAGAACGTTAGAAAAAGTACCACTCAAACCACCTGTCAATACAAAGAATACCATAATGGTTCCGTGAATTGTAACAAGACCCAGGTACATGTCTTGATTCAAAATTCCTTCTGGTGCCCAACGGTCACCTAAAAATAAATTTAAAAAGTCTGAAGATTCTCCAGGCCATGCTAGTTGTATTCTAAAAAATACAGACAACATCATCCCTACAACTCCCATAAAAATAGCTGCAAGCAAAAATTGCTTACCAATCATTTTATGGTCGTAGCTGAAGATATACTTTGATACAAAGCTCTCTTCGTGGTGATCATGTTCGTGAATTGCTTCTTGAGCTGCAGCTGCCATGTTATAAAATATTTATTTATTGATAATGATTAATTTTCGTCTAATCTACTTGTAATTGTCTCATAGTACTCGAGCAATTTCGCTTCATTTCCTTCTATCCAAGGAGTACCATCATAGGTAGATTTAGTTTTTTGCCATTCAAGATATTCCTTAGGTCCCAAAACCTTAACAGACATTTTCATTCTGTAGTGAGAACCTCCACAAATCTTGTTACACAGTAATGCGTATTCGAAATTCGAGTCATCCAACTGTCCTTTCATTTCTTCCGTAGTGTATATTGGTTGAAATTTGAAGTATGTTGTCATTCCCGGTACAGTATTCATTTGCGCACGGAAGTGTGGAAAATAAGCACTGTGGATAACGTCTTTAGAACGGAAAGAGAAATTGTATTTCTGCCCTTTTAATAATACTAAACTGTCTTCAACAATTACATCATCATTTGCTAATTCATCAAGAGAATCTGCATAGGTAATAGACATTGCTTCGAGCAATCTAGACATGCGCTCTTTTCTTCCTAACTCTTTTTCAAGATCTTTACGTTCATCGGCTGAAAGCATTATAGAACGGTCATTCAATTTATCCTCTAACATCTGGATACCGCTTTGACCTAGCTCACCAACTTTCATCAAAGATAGAGAACGCTCTATATTCTCCTTAGTCATAATTGCATAAGGATTCTCAGCAGTTGTCAATTTATAATCAAACTTACCTAACTCATTGTTCATTCCTGAATAACGAGCAGTCCATGCAAATTGATAAGCAAAGATTTCAATATCTTCAAATTCTACTCCGGCTTTTGCTGTTGTATCGTTCCAAGTTCTTAAACCAAGGATTATAAGTACTGAAAGAACTGCTGCTGGTATAACGGTCCAAACCATTTCTAGTTTATTATTGTGCGCATAATAATATGCTTTCACTCCAGGTTTCTTTACGTACTTCCACGCAAATATAAATAGCAAAGAATTCGTTAGAAAGAATATGGCAACAATTATTATCCAATTGATGTCAAATAACCAATCAATTTCCTGACCATGAGCAGAAGCTGCAGGTCCTAAATTCATATAACCGTATTCTAACATCAGGTAAATAAAACCTGCATACAGCGCAATCATGAATATCAACATCATGTTTGCGTTAAATTTATTCTCGTTTTCAGGAATATCTTCTTCCTTTCTTTTGGTGTGTTTAGCCGTTAGCTCACTTACACGTACTAATTGCGCTATCGCTAGTACACCGAAAATGATCACCAATATTATAATTAACTTACTGCCCATCTCTCTAAAATTAACTTATTCTAAATTTAAAAATTATATCTCGTGATGTAAGGACTCATCTAAAAATGGATGATTTTTACTTACCAGAGGAGATTGTGATAACTTAACCAAAATTACTCTAACGAATAAACCTAAGAATAAAACCGCCATTCCTATTTCAAGGAAACCTATACTTGCGGTAGGACCCATAGAGCCACCCATCACCATTATCCAAACATCCATCCAATGTCCAGCCAAAATAACTAACCCTACAAAAGTAAGAATCCCAGCGTGTCTTTTTGCATCTCTTGACATCAAAATTAACATAGGAAATGCGAAATTGATAATAAACATACCAAAATACAGCAATTTGTAATGTTCTATACGCATTAAGTAGTAAGTTGTCTCTTCGGGGATGTTTGCATACCAAATTAACATGTACTGTGAGAACCAAAGATAAGCCCACAAGAAAGATGTTGCAAAAACCCATTTACCGATATCATGTATGTGACTTTCGTTGACTTTTGGAAGGTAACCCAATTTCTTAAGGTACAATAACAAGATAATTACTACTACCATTGCGCTTGTCCAAGACCCAGCGAACACATACCATCCAAATAAAGTAGAAAACCAGTGTATGTCAATCGACATTAACCAGTCCCAAGAACTTGTTGAACTAAAGACTGCGAAAAACACTAGGAATAGCGCTCCACGGCGATAATTCTTAAAGTGAATTGATTCTGCTAAGTCAGGATTCTCATCTTGCTTAATTGAGCGCTTCATAAAACCTTTCCACATGATGTAATATACGCCTAGATAGGCCAATGTTCTAATCCAGAAAAAAGGTTTATTCAGGTAAGAACCTTTGCCTGCTGATAATGCATCATAATGTGAACCACCTTCATTCATTACTTCTGGATCCATCCACATATAGATGTGAGATCCGTTAGTGAATGTTAAGGAGAGGAAAGTAATAATTAACAATCCAATACCCATAGGCAAGAACCCCGTTACTGCTTCAATCACACGTTTGATATAAGCATACCAACCAGACTCAGTTGCATACTGTAATGCCAAAAAGAACATTGCACTTATAGCAATAGAGAAAAAGAAGAAACTATTTGATAATAGGTTTCCTATGAATTTTTGTCCAAGATGACCGTCACCTGCGGCCGCTATTATTCCGATACCTGTAAATACGATACCAACAACCATCAAGACTGTGGTCCATATTTTAGCTTTGTTTGAAACTTGATAATCCATTTTATCTACTAATTTTCTTAATTATAAAACTCTATTATTATTCACCTGTTTCAACAGCAGTTGAATCAGAAACCACTTCATCGTTTAAGGACTCAGCGCCATAATCTTCGAATCGTAATTTATTGATGTAATGAACAACAGTCCAAATTTCTTTTTTATTCAATAAAGACGCATGAGCTCCCATCATTCCCTTTCCATAAAAGATTGAATAAAACACTTGTCCATCGGCTAATTCCTTAAGATTAGCATAATCTGGAACACCCAGGTATGCCCCACTAAGAACCATTGGCCCTTTTCCATTTCCCTTTTCACCATGACAGTGAGCACAGTTAATTTCGTAAAGCTCTTTTCCACTACTGAATATTTCTTTCTGATTTTCTTCAGTCAATACAATTGGGTTTTTATCCTCTGCTGCTTTGAAATAATCACCAGAAGGATCTTCACTAATGTTCCAACCTTGATCCGCTCGTAAGCCATGAGTTATTGGAGCAAAACTAGTAACTTGACGATGATATGGTAAATAAAATTCCAATTCATGAATTTTGCCTTGGTAAGGAATTGTATACAAAGGAGGATGCTTAGCTGACTGTGTCATGGTTGCTTCCACATTTATACTTTGTTTTACCAAACCGTAATCCACATATGTTTCTATCGCTGGCGAACGATACATATCTGGCATAAATTCTAAACCTGGAGAATCTTTATCTGAAACACATGAAAAAAGCGTTCCGATTCCAAAGGTTAGCACTAAAGCTTTTGTTGATATTGCCTTAATTTTCTTCTTCATGACTTATTGAATGTGTTTTTGATCTAATTCTACAATTCCTGTTTCCATAAGCATTTCTTCAAGTTCCTTTTCAGAAAACTTGCTGTTGTCGCTCAATCTCAATTCCATTACAAAATGGTCATCGGTTGTACGTGGGTCTGGATTTTCAGCTGGCATTCCAGGAATCGTTTTATTTGCTAAAAAATAAGTGATTGCCATGGCATGCGCTGCAAACAATACTGTTAACTCAAAAGTAATAGGAACAAAGGCTAAAAAATTCTCTAAAAAAGAGAAATTAGGTTTACCACCAATGTTCATTGGCCAATCAGTAATCATAATATATCTCATTCCGATTAATGCAAGCGCTAAACCAGTTAATCCATATAAAAAAGCCATGATACCTAGTCTTGTTTCTTTCAATCCAATGATAGGGTCTAAACCGTGTATTGGAAATGGTGAGAAAACATCTGCTACTTTAACTCCTTTTGCAACTAACTTCTTTGCGCCATCTTTCAGCACATCATCATCGTTATACATTGCATAAAAAACTACGTTCGATCCCATGTCTTAATTATTATCGTTTTTTAATTTTTCTTCCGCTTCAATTTTCCAAGCCAATAAATCAGCTTGACTTGCTGCCGCACTGATGTAAACAGTTAATAAGCCTAGATCAGATGCTGCATCAATTCTTGCAATTTGCGCAAAAGTATAAATACCAATTTCATTTAATTTGGTTTCAATTGCGCTGTCTAATCCGGTTAATTCAGTTAAATCATCTTTGTGGTCAGTTTCAACAACACCAAGCATACCCACCAAAGCAACTAATTTTGGATCAATTGCTGGAGTATCTTGAACAGGTGTCGATTTTGTTTTTGCTTTCGCAGTTGCAGAAGATTTCATTTTAACATCTGCTAAATGCTGTTCTTCTATTGAAAAAGCAGGCGTTTTTGCAGTCCCATCTTTATAAGATTGACCTGAAGATTTCAAAATTGTTTTCACCTCATTTAATGCAAGTACTGGGAAGTATCTTGTAAACAATAGAAAGAAAACAAAGAATAGTCCGATTGTTCCAACGAAAATTCCAATATCAATATGTGTTGGATAGAACATACTCCATGAAGATGGAAGATAATCTCTGTGTAACGTTGTCGCAATAATTACAAATCGTTCAAACCACATACCGATATTAACGACAATTGCAATAATAAATGTAAAGGTTAAACTTGTTCTTAGTTTCTTGAACCACATTAACTGCGGGGAAAGAACGTTACATGTCATCATAGTCGCATAAGCCCACCAATAAGGACCAGTTGCTCTGTTAATAAATGCGTAAGATTCATATTCTACACCTGAATACCATGAAATAAATAACTCAGTAATATATGCTGTACCAACGATAGAACCCGTTGCCATTATTACAATGTTCATATACTCAATGTGCTTAGTGTGAATGTAAGCTTCCAGTTTGTATGCTTTTCTCATTACAAGCATTAATGTCTGTACCATTGCGAATCCTGAGAAAACCGCTCCTGCCACAAAATATGGTGGGAAAATAGTGGTATGCCATCCAGGTATTATGGAGGTAGCAAAGTCAAAAGATACAATAGAGTGAACAGAGAATACTAGAGGTGTTGCTAAACCTGCAAGTACTAATGAAACCATTTCAAAACGACTCCATTGTTTAGCACGACCTGACCAACCAAAGGATAACATAGAGTAAATCTTTTTTGCTACTGGTTTTTTAGCGCGGTCTCTAATCGTTGCAAAATCTGGTATCAATCCAATATACCAGAATACTAAAGAAACTGATAAATAAGTTGAAATGGCAAAAACATCCCACAATAGCGGAGAGTTAAAGTTCGGCCAAAGAGAACCAAATTGATTAGGTAAAGGCATTACCCAGTAAGCAACCCAAATACGACCCATGTGGATCAACGGGAACAAACCAGCCATAAATACCGCGAAAATTGTCATCGCCTCAGCAGAGCGGTTAATCGCCATTCTCCATTTCTGACGGAACAATAAAAGTACTGCAGAAATAAGTGTTCCTGCGTGACCAATTCCTACCCACCAAACGAAATTGGTAATATCCCAAGCCCAGTTAATGGTCTTGTTTAATCCCCACGCACCAATACCAGTACCCAAGAGGTACAAAATACATCCTATACCATACACACCAATAATAGCGGCTATGGAGAAAAGTATGTACCAAGTTCTTGGTGCTTTCCCTTCAATTGGTTTACAAACATCCTCAGTTACTTGATGATAGGTTTTGTGACCTAAAACTAAGGGTTCTCTAATTGTTGCTTCCTTATGCATTACAATATATTTATTGTTTTAATACTAATTCAATTAATGACTTTTCTCTTCCTTTTCAGCATGTCCATGTCCAACTGTAGCCTCTTTTGCCAATTGAATACCTGCAAGAATGTCATTTTCCTGGTTACGTACTTTAACTTTATACCACATGTTTGGTTTAACACCAATTTCTTCAAGTGCTTGGTAAGAACGTTTATTATCCGCCGATTTTCTAAGTGTAGAATTCTTATCATTCCAATCACCTACGATAATCGCATTTGTTGGACAAGCGTCTCCACATGCTGTAGTTACGTCTCCATCAGCAACTGGACGAGCATCTTTCTTCGCGTTTAATTTACCTTCTTGGATACGTTGTACACAGAATGAACATTTCTCCATTACCCCACGTGTTCTTACAGTAACGTCTGGATTTAATACCATACGCCCTAGTTCGTCTTGCGCTGGATTCACCTCACCAAACTTCTTGTAAGAAGGGTAATTGAACCAGTTGAAACGTCTAACTTTATAAGGACAGTTGTTTGCACAGTAACGTGTACCAATACAACGGTTATATGTCATTTGGTTTAAACCTTCATTTGAGTGTGTCGTTGCAGATACAGGACAAACTGTTTCACAAGGTGCGTGATTACAATGGTGACACATCATTGGTTGGTGAACAACTTTTGGATTCACTGCTGCAATTTCTGCTTTACTGAAACTAAAAGTATCTTTGTCCTTACGCTGTCCAACTGTTGCTTCTTCATCAGAAGCATAGTAACGGTCAATACGAATCCAGTGCATTTCACGGCCTCTTCGTACTTCGTCTTTACCAACAACTGGTACGTTGTTTTCAGATTGACAAGCAACAAGACAAGATCCACAACCGATACAAGAACTCAAGTCGATTGTCATTCCCCAACGGTGACCAACATTTTCAACTGGATGCTCATCCCATAAGTTAAACTCTGATAAAGGAGCTTCAAGGTGGTTACCATGCTCATCAATTTTTTGTAATGTCCAAGCTGGATTGTATGCGTCTTTCGAATGACTTTTGTATATATCCAATGTTGTTTCTCTAACAATAGAGTTTCTTGCCATCACAGTTCTGTGAATCTGAGTTGTAGCAATTAGATAATTTACATTCTTATTTTCTATAGTAGCTGTTGAAGTGTACTCCATTGTACCTCCAGCAGTTTGAATCATTCTAAATGCGTTTTTCCCGATTGGTTTAGGATTACCGTTTTCGTCAGTAACCTGTCCACCATATTCTTTTGTTTGGAAAGCTGCTTTACCAATATTAGCTCCGCCTTCTCCACGTCCATATCCAAGTGCGATACCGACGGTACCTGGCGCTTGACCTGGTGAGGGATAAACTGGTAATTCATAAGTAACATCACCAACAGTAATAGATGCAACTGTACATCCGTGCTCTTGATCAATATGCTCATTGTAACCCTTCTCTTTCATAATTGAAGGGTTCATTGTAATGTAGTTGTCCCAAGTAACCTTAGTAATTGGGTCTGGTGTTTCTTGCAACCAAGGATTAGCTGCCTGATCTCCACGACCAATCGCTGCTTTTTGATACAACACTACTTCTAATTCACCACCTTCTGGTAATTGTTTTGCTGTTTTCGCGAAAGCGCCATCATTAAAGCTTGGCGATGATGGTGAATCCATTGTTTTAGAGAACACTGAATTATGTATCGTCTTATTCCAGAAAGTGTCAAAATTTGATTCTTCTGCAAATCCGTTTCCTGACCAGTTTTCTTTAATATAGTTGAAATAAACTCTACTGTCTTTTCCTTCACGCTTTGCTTTACCTGACCAAACCAAAAACGATTCTAGAGCAGAAACCGTATCGTACAATGGACGAATTGTTGGTTGTGCTAGCGCGTATTCATTTGCTTTAGGTGAAAAATCATTCCATGACTCTAAAGCGTGGTGATCTGGAACAACAAACTTACATTTTGAAGCTGTTTCATCCATTACACCTGATAAGGAAACTGTTAAAGTCGTATTTCCAAGTGCTTCAGCTAAAGCTACCCCATTTGGAACAGAATATACTGGATTGACACCATAGAAAAATACTGCATCTGGCCCTTTACCTGCTAGAACATCAGAAACAAGTTTCATCATTTTATCATCTTCAGATGCAAACATCTGAACGGGGTTATTCAAGTTGATAGTCGTATCGTAAGCTCCTATTAAATGGTTTACTTTATTTACCAATACTTGTACCCCAATATTATTTGAAGAAGAAACAACAAGTCCGTTTCCTTTCTTTAAATCTTTTACAATTTCATTAACCCTGTCAGCACCTATTCTTTCAGGAATAGAAGCAGAAACACCATTTGTTGAACCACCAAGGTCTTTGACCAAAGCAGCTAACAATCCAGCTTCTTCAGAAGGCTTGATCATCATACGAACATCAGCATTAGAACCAGTGATTGACATATTTGATTCAATCTGGTAATGCTTGCTCATCCAATCTCCGTCAGGATTACGTCTTTGTGCATATTGTCCAGTATACTGTGTTGACATCAACCAAGTACTTAAAAAATCGGCACCAAAACTTACTATCGTTTTTGCATTTAAGAAATCATAATCTGGAATAACTGATTTTCCAAAAGAAAGCTCATTTGCTTTTCTTATACCTGCATAAGAAACTGAATCGTATTGAATGTGCTCAAATTGAGCCCCAGTAGCAGAACCTGAAGTAACTGCCGAAGCAATTGCTTGTTCTTCTTTGTTAAAAACACCTTTAACTTTATCAACTACTTTACCGATAACACGGTTTTCATCTTCAGTAAGAACTGGTGTTGATTTTAGAGCTACACGACCTGTAACAGATCTTTCAAGTTCCTCAACAGCCTTGTAACTAGAAGGAGATGCAAGCGTATTCGAAACGAGAACTACTTTTCCACCCTTATTTTTGACCTTATTTAATTCAGAAATAATTTCACTATCAGCATCTGCTGTTGAGATACCTTGACCATCCTTAAATGCATACTGTAATCTTGCTTCATTATATAAAGAAAGAACAGAAGCAATAATCTGTGGAGTTACGTTACCATTTGTAAAACCAAAGTCTTTATTTCCTTTAATATAAATAGGTCGACCTTCTCTCGTTTTTACAAGAATGTTAGCGTAAGAGTTTCCGTCATAGTAAGTAGACGCGTACCATGTTGCAACACCCGGTGTAACATCCACTGGTTTGTTAACGTAAGGAATCGCTTTTGTTACAGGAGCCTCACACGCGGCTATTGTAGCAGCTGCTACACTAAACCCTAAGAATTTTAAGAAATCCCTTCTAGGTGTAGATGACTCGCTTAACTTTTCATCCGCTAAAAATTCATCAACACTTATATCTTGACTCAACTCTTGGTCTCTGTTTTCGATAAACTCAGGAGTTTGATTTAACTCTTCGAGACCTTTCCAATATTTTTTGCTCATTGCCATATCTTATTTAGCTATCAACTTTTTGATTAGTAGTGACACTTAGCACATTCCCATCCACCAAGTTCGCTCACTGTTACTTTACCGTCTTCTAGGTATTCGCCGTATAACGACTCATCATTTTCGAGAAGACGTTTGTGTATCTCATCGTAGTAACCACCTTTTCCTTCAATAGGTCCAGTCGAGACTTCTTTTACACCGTGACATTCAATACACCAACCCATAGTTAAAGTTGGCTTTGTTAACTGCACGTTTCCTTCAATTTCATTCAGCTCCTCAACAGGAACAATACGCGGTAATTCTTTTTGTTTTGTCATATCACCGTGACATTGTTTACAATCAATACCCCCAACTTTAACGTGTTGTGAGTGATTAAAATAAACATGGTCCGGTAAATCATGAACTTTATTCCAAATGATATTATCTGTTTCACCACTGTATTTACCACCTCCTTCTGGAGAGAATCCAGCAGAAGCATAAATCTTCTTGATTTGTTCTACTTGATCCCCTGCACCTTGAATCTGCTTGTGACAGTTCATACAAAGATTTGTTGATGGAATACCAGCAGATTTAGAATTATCAGTTGAGTTGTGACAGTATTTACAGTCTATACCATTGATTCCAGCATGAATATCATGTGGGAACACAATAGGCTGACTGGGTTGGTAGGAAGAAACAACACCGATTTGGTATAATCCTAACAACAACCAAACAACTCCTGCCATCACAGTAACAAGAACTCCAATACCTACAAATTTTCTATTTTTGAAAATCCACACTTTGGATCCTACCTTAACATGTTGATCGGAATCACCACCCAAGTCTTGAAGTTGACGTTTAACTCCACCAACAGAAAATATAACCACCAAAAATACAGCTCCTAAAACGTACCATACCCATGAGAAATTATTTTCTTGCGTCGTAACATTTTAAACCATTGCGCTCCCAGCTGCTGCCTGACCTCCGCCGGCACCTGGCAAAGGTTGCTCGTCAACGTAGTCTAGTACTGCATCAATCTGCTCATTTGTTAAGTCGGCAAATAGTGTCATTGCAGAAGGCGCCCAAGTAGACACTTCCTTTGCATATGGATCTGTTGCCGCAGCAACTTGCCAGTTTTTCACCCACTGATAAATGGAACCTTCCATTGCTCCACCTTCTTCCCATTTTTGGCGAACCTCAAACAGTTTTGGTCCAGTCATATCCTTGTGAGGTGCGTGACAGGTAGCACATTTTGAATTAAATATTGATTCTCCCTCTTGTGCGTTAGTGACAAAAGTAGTCAACATGATTAGCGTCATAACGAACGCAAACAACCCTTTATTTCCCTTATTAAACATCTGATTCTTAGATATTTTGATTTATAATTTCACAAATATATGTGATAATTCGCAATACTTATTGGTAACAAAATTAGCAGAAAATCCCTACTCAGTGATAGTTTCATGAGTTTAATGACCCTTTTAAAATTAATTTAGAATCATTATAAATAACGCACAAGACCTACGGAGAGACTGATTTGTAAAGTAAAAGACAGGAACAAATAGACAGTCAAATCAATAGGGAATTACAAAAGTTTGTTAAAATACAGAACAACGCTGGTTTACGGCCAATAATTCTAAAAAGTAACTTCTTAAAATGTTTTGAAAAGATGGGGATTTATAATTGTGAATATCTTTTTTTTGGATTTTATTATTAAAATCAAGGGTTAAGAAAAAATTAGAAATTTGTTATTAACAATTTTCGTAAATAAAAAACAGAATTTAAGGAATTATGAGATGAACCATCTTGGGCTCTATAATCCCATTCGACATTAGAACCTTCTGTTTCATATAACTTCATATTGGCTAAAGTTACATCGTCTGGTAAAACCTCTAAAATTTCATTATCGAAATGGATCCTTATCTCGGATACGAAGTTGACATTACTGTGAAATAACAGTTTGCTTACGAAGTAACTATTCAAGCTGGTTATTATCACTTATTTGGTTCGTCAACAATGCGCGTCTTGAAAAGAGTTGATAATGACAAAACAAGTGGCTGGGCTATTTTATGTTAACTGTTAAGCCTTTTAAGAATTTTAAGTTCAAATGATTTAATGATCAATTTGGTTTGGTGGTGGTTGAGTTTTATCAATGGTTAAGGAAGATTGGGGACTTGGGTTAGTTTGATTTTTAAGATTAGAAGCAATTGTTTACTCTGGACATCTTTCAAGAGCAACGGAGCTAAGTTTACACATTTACAATTTTGAACATAATAGAATATAGAATAAACGGTCTGGAATGACTTAAAAAAGTTGTTCCAGACCGTCGACAAACTCTAATTCTTAATTGCCTTAAATTGACTAAGCTTATTGTCCTTTGAAGGAACATTAATAATGTAACTTCCATTATCTAAACCACTAAAATCTATAGTAATTTAATTTACACTATCTTTAAGAGGATTGACCTTTACTTCCTGTCCAAGATTATTCAACACCATAATGTTTTTAATCTCAGAATTCGCAATTTCAATATTCAAAAGCTTACTGAATGGATTAGGAAAGGCATTAAGTTGAACTTCCTTATTAAATTCCAATACGCTTAAAAAGCCAACTTCTGTAAAAGGAAAAGCTAAATAACCATTTGTTGAAAAAACAGAAACTGTAGATTTAAAATTGCTTCCAATGCAAATGAAATGGGCCTATAATGCAATATTGTTAAATTGCAAACTTGTGTCTCCCACATTTATAGTATCTAAAAGCTGATCAACTTAAACAAAATCATCATAAAAACTCCAAAGCACTGAAATAGTTAATGAATCAATGACCTGACTTCCAATAACAGAGATTGAGTCAACACTTGGATCAACACAGTAATCAATAAAAGTATGAATAATAGTGTCGTATGGTTGAACTGGTGGGAAAAACACATTATCCAAACTTCCCATCGCAAAAGCACAAGTTTTAGTTGAATCATTTTGATCCTTGATAATTACAAATTGTGTTTCAACACATAAACCAGTAATTAGTGTATCATTTACCTAAGCACCTGTTCCATTCCAATCATAAATGTAAGGAGCAACACCGTTTTGTACTTGACCGATAAAAGCTTCACCATCACAAGAGGTCAAATTTGTTGCTAGATTAATACCAATGGGACATGTTATTTCGTTTACACCAACATTTACCCAATCACTAGAATTTCCCATTATTATATTAAAACGCCACTCATAAAAACCTGCTAATAAAACGAACTCATGAATTCCAGCGGGAATAGCGTCAATACTTAAAGCGATTGCATGTATGGAAAGATTATCAGCTAGGACAAATCCTACAGAATTCATTAATGTGCTGTCCACTGAAAAATGAAGTTCTCCATCATTAGATGTTAAATTTATTGGAGCAATATAGTCTATTAAATCCAAGTCGAAAGGATAGGTATTATCGGTTCCAGAACTAAAACTACCTAATATGTCTTGCGCAGGAGAAATTGCGGATAAATGAAAACTTTCTGATAGATTAATCTGAGTCACAAAAGATAATGTGTCGTTCGTTTGAGAGTTAAGTATTTGAACGACTGAGTCAGCACCGAAATTTATATATTCAACTAATCTAAACTGTGTATTGTTTGGAAAGCCATGTTTTTTTATCACTAAAGCATCATCACCTGATGGAGCGGTAATACGTTCAAATCCAAAAATACATTGTCCGAAAACTGGACTAATAGAAAATAAAACGATGAAATAAAGAAGTGATAGCTTCATAATAAGTTTTTTATTATTCAATGTAAACTTAGCCTGTATTATTCATCAAAACACTCAAAAATATTATAACACATTATAAAACAATAATTTACATAAATATTTAAAAGAAGAATAATTCTTTAAAATTGAGTGTTTTTTGATTTACTTTCATACGGCTTCTGCGTTACGCACTTATTGAAATAGAATACTATGTCTGCAAAGTCCGATGCCAACCGAACAAAGTGAGCTCATAGCCTGTCCCGAAAAATCGGGAAATACCATTGAAAATAGACACTTATGAATAAAAAGCTGCATAAAATTAAATTCATGAACCGAGCTAGCGAGCTCAACGAAGTTAATAATACAGATTAGAATTAAAATATGGATTTATCATAAATAGACTTGCTTACTATTAAAAATTTGTAATTAAAACAGCGCCTAAAAGTCATAAAAAGATCAATAATGAAAAACTGACAACCTATTTTAGAGCAGACTCGTCAAAATGTGCATGATTAAGGTAAACGCCTTTATTTGGAAGAAATATCATCAATGGACTAGTAAGTGTAAATACATATACTTAGTGTGTCGAATAACTCTTTGAAAACTTTACAAATTTGAATCAAATATAACCACATTATTTTCGTATTCTTAATGAATAAAACCTATTTTAAATATGCAAGACTTAAAACTTAGACAGGCTACACTAAAAGATTTAGATGCTTTAAAAATATTTGAACAAGGTGTAATTCAATATGAACGTCCTTTTGCGCCTCAGTTAAAGCCAGATCCTATTCATTATTATGCTATTGAAGATCTTATCAAAAATGAGAATTCTTGCTTTTTAGTTGCGGAGATTGGTAATACATTAATCGCTTCTGGATATGCTTCAATTGAAGAATCAGAAACAACAAAAAAGGAGCGTTTCCATGCGTATTTAGGATTCATGTATGTGGCACCTGAATATAGAGGGAAAGGAGTGAATGGAAAAATCGTTGAATATTTGATTGAATGGTCTAAAAAACAAAATTTAACAGAGATTATTTTAGAGCTTTATGCTGAAAATCAAAGCGCTTTAAAAGCTTATAAAAAGATAGGATTTCACCCTGATTTAATAAAAATGAGACTCAATACGGAGAATAATTAATCTTGATTTAAACTATTACATTATGCAAGGACTAGGGATTTATATAATGGCAGGAATTTACAGTTTTGCGGGATTAATGCATTTTATTGCTCCGAAACCTTACTTAAAAGTAATGCCGCCTTCTTTTCCTTATCCAAAAATGATGGTCTATATTTCTGGATTATTTGAACTGGTTTTTGGATTAGCTTTACTGTTTGATGAAACAAGATCTTATGCTGCTATTGGTCTTATTCTTTTATTAATTGCCGTTTTTCCTGCTAATATTTACATGGCAAAACGCATGTTGCAAAAGAAAAGTAAATATAGCTGGATTGCTATTGTGAGATTGCCAATGCAGTTTGTCTTGATTTATTGGGCGTATTTATATGTTTAGAGATTATTGTTTTAAGAAAGTCCTTTCAACAACTGACGGTATCGTTTCAGCACTTTAAAGCGGCTCACAAAACCAAGGTACTTATGTTCGGAATTAACCAAAGGTAAATACCATGTGTCTGACTCTTCAAACTTTCGAACAACGCTTTCAATATTCTCATGAATAAAAACAAGATTACTTGGGTTTATTGCAATATCAGAGGCCAATAAACTTTCATAACCTTCTCCTTTTAAATGAACTTTACTCATTTGTTCCTTATTGATCATTCCCCAAAACAGACCTTCAACATCGACAACTGCAAGAATAGCTTTGTTTGAGTTTTTAAATAAGTCATTTATTGTTGTTAAGTCTGCTTTACTATCAACTCTTATTCCATCTTCGTCTAAACATTCTGTAATACGAATTTGGGTAAGTATGTTTTGATCATGTCGGGTGGTAAATATTTTTCCTTCTTCAGCAAGTTTAGTCAATTCAGGATTTATTGGTGAAAAATATTTATTGATTAGAAAGGCAATTACAGCAACAATCATCAACGGAATAAATAAGTCATAACCTGAACTCGATTCAGCAATTAGAAAAATAGCGGTTAATGGTGCATATAAAACACCCGAAAGTACGCCTGCCATTCCGACCAGCATGAGGTTTGTGATAGGAACATCTTGGAAACCAATAATGGAAAGGATAAAACCAAATAAATAACCCAAAAGTCCACCAGCAATTAATGAAGGAGCGAAGTTTCCACCTACTCCTCCAGAATTCAGTGTGATACTTGTCGCAATTGCTTTTAACATCAAAGTAAGTGTCAACATTACTATAATGGTAACATTAGGAAAATTGAAAAAATCTATCACCTCATTGTAAACAAGGTATTGAATTTCTCCTTGATGAAGCATTTTGATATTCAAATACCCTTCTCCAAAAAGTGCAGGAAAAGCAACACATAGAAGTGAGAGCAATGTTCCTCCAATCAATGCTTTTTTGATACTTCCATGAGGGAAACGATCAAAATAATGTTTCACCTTTTCATTAATAACAATGAAATACCGTGCATAAAAACCTGCAATAATACCTAAGGCCAAATAATAAACCGTGTTCATATAATCAAAAGGATCGCGAGCAGAAAGACTAAACAGGATATCATCGTTGAGGACAATTTTAGCCAATAAACTTCCGCAAATTGAGGCAATCACCAGGGGAATAAAATCTGAAAACACAATTCCAGTGAGTAAAAGCTCAAAGGCAAACATGATACCAGCGATGGGTGCATTAAAAGCGGCAGCAATTCCAGCAGCGGCACCACCAGCGAGCAATAAAGTTTTTTCTTTGTATCCTAGTCGGTAACGTTGGGCGAAGTTGGAACCGATCGCAGCACCCGTAATTGCCATAGGGGTCTCCAGTCCAGCTGAACCACCAAAACCGACTGTTATTGCACTCTGAATAAGCTGCGAATGGGTCTCTTGTTTTTCGACAACACTATCATTCTGTGCTATATCGTTTAAAACTTGGGAAAGCTTAACCTCTTTTTTGCTTTTGTAAAAATAGCGTGCAACTAAAGTAGTTAACAGAATTCCAATCAATGGGAAGATAGCATGGGCAACTATCTTTTGAGTAAAAGGAAGATTATTGCTTAAAAACTGTTGGATATAATGCACAACTGTTTTCAGCGTAATTCCTGCAAGGCCGCCTAAAGCTCCGACGATAATTCCAGAAAGAACTAAAAATTGAAAACGAGAAAGCTGTCTTTTGGACCAAATGATTAGAATCTCTACAAGATTGTACTTTTTGAGGGTGTAGGTGCTCAGCGTTCGATTGAATTTTTTAAAATTCTTATAAAATTGTTTGAATCGCTCTTTTATCATCACCTCAATATTACCCTTATGAATGCCAATTATGACTTTAATCTTTCCTAAAAGCGAAAAAAATAATTGACCAGATTTTTACATTCTGGACTTCTTTAAATCTACCTCAGCACTATACTTATTACTTTACTAATATAATTTCACATTAATAAATAGTGTCTGGTCGGAAACAGCACAAAATTAAAATTGATTCTTTTGCGTATATTTTACTTTTTTTCTCGTCGGCTGATACTATGGCATCTCCTAAAGAAAGAAAACCAAACCGCAGCAAAGCAAGCTCATAGCCCGTCCCGAGAAATCGGGAAAAACCTTAAAAAATTATTATGATTGAATAAATATTTCTCAAAATTTATACAATTTATAAAAATCGTCTGTTTCCGACCCGACACTAAATAAGTATAGAGTTCACAAATATAGAGTATACTCAACGTGATTACTATGATTAAAGCGTTTAATAGCAACTTTAACTAAAATTGATAAGTGAGTAAGTAAATCAGACCACAAAAAAAGCCCCGACAAAACTGTCGGGGCTTTCTAAATATGTAATCAATTAAGAGCTACAAATCAAACTTAATTCCTTGCGCTAATGGCAATTCAGCTGTATAGTTAATTGTATTTGTTTGTCTTCTCATGTAAACTTTCCAAGCATCAGAACCAGGCTCACGTCCACCTCCTGTTTCTTTTTCACCTCCGAAAGCTCCACCAATCTCAGCGCCCGAAGTACCGATATTAACGTTTGCAATTCCACAATCAGAACCTAATGCGGATAAGAAATATTCTGCTTCACGTAAGTTTGTTGTCATGATTGCAGAAGATAACCCTTGAACAACTCCATTTTGAAGTTTAAGTGCTTCGTTAACATCTCCTGAATACTTCATCACATAAAGAATTGGCGCAAATGTTTCGTTTTGAACAATGTCGTAGTGATTTTCAACTTCGACAATTGCTGGCTTAACGTAGCATCCTGACTCGAATCCTTTTCCTTCAAGAACACCACCTTCAACTAACATTTTTCCTCCTTCGTTTTTCGCAGCTTCAATTGCATTTAAGTAATTGTTTACTGCATCTTTATCGATAACTGGTCCAACGTGATTATTTTCATCCAATGGGTTACCAATTTTAATTTGACCATAAGCACCAACGATAATCTTCATTACTTTGTCGTAAATGCTATCGTGGATAATCAAGCGACGCGTAGAAGTACAACGTTGACCTGCAGTCCCAACAGCACCAAACACAGCACCTGGAACAACAATTTTCAAGTCAGCATCTTGTGTGATGATCATTGCATTGTTTCCACCTAACTCTAATAATGATTTCCCTAAACGTTTTGCAACTGCTTCAGATACAGAACGACCCATACGGATAGATCCTGTTGCAGAAACCAATGCCATTCTTTTGTCTTCAGCCATTGCTTTTCCAATTTCTGCTCCTCCAATTACCATTGTAGAAACTCCTTCTGGCACATTGTTTTTAGCAAATACTTCTTGCGCTATATTTTGACAAGCGATAGATGTTAAAGGTGTTTTTTCTGATGGTTTCCATACACAAGAATCTCCACAAACCCAAGCTAACGCTGTATTCCAACTCCAAACAGCAACTGGGAAATTAAATGCTGAAATTACTCCAACAACTCCTAGTGGATGATATTGCTCATACATTCTGTGCCCTGGACGCTCTGAGTGCATTGTTAAACCGTAAAGTTGACGAGAAAGACCAACTGCGAAATCGCAGATATCAATCATTTCTTGAACTTCACCCAGACCTTCTTGATAAGATTTCCCCATTTCATAAGAAACAAGTTTACCTAGTGGTTCTTTATATTCTCTTAATGCATTTCCTACTTGACGAACAACTTCTCCACGCGCTGGTGCTGTCCATTGTTTCCATTCATGAAATGCTGATGTTGCTACATCAACTGCTTCATTATAATCTGCTACCGATGCTAATTTTACTTGTCCGATTTTTGAACCATCTACTGGTGTAAATGAATCAATCACGTCGCCTTTGGTATCAATCCAGTTTTTTCCTGTTGATGCTCCTTTATTGACTTCGTTTTTAACTCCTAATTGACTAAGTACTTCTTTGATATCAATTCCTGACATGTATTCTTTGTTTTTTTTGTTTCATGCAAAAGTAAGGACTTTCTATGAGAATATAAAGGAATAGGGGAACTTAGAAAGACTCTGCTGCACGATGCCTACTCATTATCAATTAGTAACTGGCTTGAGGAGTTTTAATGGTTAGCATTTAAACATGTTAATCGTAGAATATTGGATCATTTAAAATTCATATTTGTACAATTTAGACTTAACAATGTGATGATAAAAAAGTGCAATGGGTTAAGGATTAATAAAATCATAAAAAGTGGATCAAAGTTATTTGGAAAACAACAAGCTTAACACAGTCATTAATACCTTTAAAATCGATAATAGTCCTAGATATATCAAATTTTATTTATAATTTTATGAATAACAGCAAAAACTAAGACTATGCCAATTTCAAATGAAGATAGATATTTCGGACAATTAAGAATACCAACTAGAGATGAGTTTGAATACTTAAAATCTTTAGCATCAAAAAATCCACTACAAAAAGCACAAATTAAAATGTGTCATTGGATGAGAGATTTTATTTCACACACTATGGGCAGAAAATAATTTAAATTTGATCCTATGGCAGATATGGATAACAGATTTGATTGGGAAGTTCTCTACACTATACTTAAGCAAAGAGGAGAAGGAAAAGGATGGATTAAAGATGGAGAACTTACTCCTTTTGATTATGAACAAGAAATTAAAGATAAGTTTAAAAGAGTATATAAGCCAACTTACTAACTTCCAAGATAGCGGAAATGGGTATGTGGATTGTGTTTCTAAAGCGTAAGGATTTTTGAATTAATATTTAAATCAACCAGTTTTACAAACTCTCCTAATTCATAAGCGACAAATATCACAAGGATAGAAAGTTGAGCTTTGTAATGTTTAGAGTTTTTAAAGATGAGTATAAAACACAGAATTGGAATAAGCATTAGAAACTTCATCGTGTTTGCGAAAGGAAGATGGAACATTTTTACAAGAAATGGAAGAAAAACAAATATGTTTGTCCGATTGTTTACCTAAGATAGTATTTCAAACAAAGCTTTTCCCTAGAATTGTTCTTTTTTCTTTTTGGCATTGCCCCAAAAAGAAACAAAAAGGTCTAGCGCTTGATATTTTTTATTCAATTCCTTAAAGCTTTTATTCAGTTCTTAATTATTTTTTATTGCCTTCATGAGCTTGCTTCGCTGCGGTTCATTTGTTTTTCCCGATTTCTCGGGACAGGCTATGAGCTTGCTTCGCTACGGTTCTTGTCTCCACTCCTAAAAGTCGATAATGTCGGTGATCTCCGCCGCAAGCTCTGGAGCTTCCGCCATTATTAGCGACTTTCAGCACGCTTTAT
>Ga0307966_1000498_pt1 | contig 32745 bp, 27 predicted proteins | sample OrgLakmetagen646_FD_203141 | JGI IMG/M metagenome (GOLD analysis project Ga0307966, IMG submission 203141) | Saline water microbial communities from Organic Lake, Antarctica - #646 | ecosystem: Environmental > Aquatic > Non-marine Saline and Alkaline > Saline | place: Antarctica: Organic Lake... | reverse complement strand
ACCACAATGGACGGCAGGGTTTCCAGCTCCGGACGCTCCTGCTCGTCGTTGGCAAGATACTCGTCCGGCTTCCATATCGGGTCGAGAATGGGCTCACCCGCTGCCACGGCATCCCTGATCTTACGGTTATACCCGGCAAGGTTCCGGACACCAAGGCTCGCCAGCAGCCGATAACGCCGCTCCATCTCCGCAACACACCAACGTAAGGCATTGGCGGCATCCTTCATATCGGTGACGACCGGGGCCAGCAGGTGGGGAATACCATCGTAAATGCTCAGTTCCAGCATCTTCGGGTCCACCATAATAAAGCGGACCTCTTCGGGTGTGGCCTTGAGCAGCATGCTCAGAATCATGGCATTCACCCCCACCGATTTACCGGAACCAGTGGTCCCCGCAACCAGCAAGTGCGGCATCTTGGAGAGATTGGCCACCATCGGATTACCACCGATATCGTTACCCAGGGCCAGTGTCAGTGCAGATGACGCCTCCTGAAACACTTTCGCATTCAGTACCTCACTGAGCCGGACCATTTCCCGTTCTTCATTGGGTATTTCGATGCCGACCACGGATTTGCCGGGAATCACTTCCACTACACGGACACTGAGCACCGCCAGGGACCGGGCCAGATCTTTTGCCAGATTGGATATCTTGCTGACTTTTACGCCCGCCGCCGGCTTTATCTCAAAACGGGTGATGACCGGGCCGGGGTTTACTTCGACCACCTCCACCGTCACCCCGAAATCCGCCAGCTTCTCTTCCAGCAGGCGGGACATATGCTGCAGGGACTCTTCCGAATACCCCCTTTCCTTGCGTTCCTCCGGTGGGTCCAGCAAGGAAATGGGCGGTATCGGGCTCTCAACATCTTCGAGCAGTGATCCCTGCTTGTCAGACGTTTTTTTGCCGTTTGTCTGCTCCTCCCGTTTGAAAGGCGCAATCTTCAGGGACTTTGAAGGCTTGCCCGCTTTACCCGCCGGAGCATTCCCCGTCGGAGGATTCCACGTCGGTTCGGCGGGCGCACCGGTATCCCGGGAGCTGAAACTTTCAAGCCGCGGCTGATCGCTAGCAGAATCGGCAGAGGAGAAACCGTCAATAGCCGGTTCTACTCGTTCTCTGGGAGTGGGCTTGGGCGCTTTACCGGACCCCGGAATCAGCCTTTTCCACCAGGGCGCCTTCCGCACCGCCGGATAAAGGGTGACTTCGTCATTAACAATGGGCGGTTCAGGCTTCGGCCGGGCTTTGGGCACAGGTTTCTGGTCCGGTGCTTTGTTGTCAGCCGACCGGCCCTTGCCATATTTACGGACAAAATTCGCAAGGCCATTTCCGAACCTGAGAGTAGCCGCGCCAATGCGGTCCATCAGCCAGAACCAGGACAGACCAGTACTGACGGTGAGCGCAAACAGAAAAATGGAAATAAGCAGCAGTGTTGTGGCTGGCAGATTGAAAAAGCGCACCATGGCCTCGGACACGGATGCCCCCAGCACGCCCCCGGACGATTCACCGAGACCAAATACTGAATAAAGAGACAACAGGCTGGTTGCCGAAAGCAGAATCAGCAGAAAACCGCCAAAACGCACCAGAAACAGGGGAATGTGGGGGTCGATAGGCTTGCTACGGAGTCGGATAAGCATCAGGGCATAGCCGGCCACCATAACCGGAAACAGAAAAGCCACATCCCCGAAAAAGTCACGCAGGAGGCTGGCAAGCCAGGCGCCGGAGCGGCCCGCATGGTTCTGTACCGCCGTCTCGTGGCCGATCGACGCCCAGCCGGGGTCTGACGGGCTGAAGGTGACCAGCGCCATGCCGAGATAGATACACAGCGCAACCAGTGCGATAACACTGCCTTCCCGTGCACCCTGCGACACAAATCGGCGAAATCTCTCCTGCTTGGCGGAGAGATCCTGATTTTTCTTCGCTTTTTCGCTTTCAGCCATGAATGCTCAGACGGTTCCCTGATGATGATTTTCCAGCACCTCAAACCCTCTCTGAAGATCGGTTTTGAGATCAGCCACAGCTTCAATCCCGACCGAAATCCGGATCAGATTTTCGGTAATGCCCGCCTGCTCTTTGTCTTCATCAGAAAGGCGGCCATGGGTTGTGGTGGCAGGATGGGTGATGGTGGTTTTCACGTCTCCCAGGTTCGCCGTGATCGAAATCATCCGGGTGGCATCGATAAACGCCCAGGCCTGTTCCCGGCCGCCCTTTACCCGGAACGACAACACCCCGCCAAAGCCGCTCTGCTGTTTTTTCGCCAGCGCATGCTGCGGATGGCTGGTAAGCCCGGCGTAATAGACTGCTTCCACTGTGTCCTGCGTTTGCAGCCATGCGGCCAACTCTAACGCATTGTCACAATGGGCGCGCATACGAATTGGTAAGGTTTCCAGGCCTTTCTGAAACACCCATGCGTTAAACGGGCTCATGGTCGGGCCAGCCGAGCGCAGGAATCCGTAGACTTCTTCCATCAATTTAGTCGAACCGACAACGGCGCCGCCGACACAGCGGCCCTGACCATCAAGATACTTGGTGGCCGAATGAATAATGATGTCCGCGCCCTGCTCCAGTGGCCTTTGTAATACCGGTGTACAAAAACAGTTGTCTACCACAAACAGGGCATTATGGCTGTGGGCAAGCTCCGCCAGCTTTTCCATGTCCGCCACTTCACAGAGCGGATTGGACGGCGTTTCTATGAAAATCATCCGGGTTTCCGGCCGTACGGCCGCTTCCCATTCAGCCTGATCGGTAAGCTTTACAAAAGAGGTGTCTACGCCGAAACGCGCCAGATATTTCTGAAACAACACATTGGTGGTGCCGAAAACGCCCCGTGAGCAGATGACGTGGTCACCGGCATTCAGCAGTGCCATGCAGGTTGACAGAATCGCAGACATACCGGACGAGGTTGCCACCGCCTTCTCTCCGCCTTCCATGGCGGCAAGGCGGGCTTCGAACGCCTGAACCGTGGGATTGGTAAACCGGCTGTAGATATTGCCGGGCTCATCTCCGCCAAATCTTGCCGCCGCCTGAGCAGCGCTGGTGTAAACAAAACTGGACGTCGGGAAAATGGCGTCACTGTGCTCCAGTTCACCAGTGCGGATCTGTCCGGCCCTGACGGCAAGCGTATCCACGGACATGCCTTCAAGATCCGATTCGGGGATCAAGACATGCTGGTCGCGGTAATGGGTCATGGACTACTCCTGTTGAGACTGCCCCGATTTCAATCTTCGTCGTTATAGAGATCAATGATGCCGTTGTCGGATGAATCGCCGGAATCCTGGCTAAAGCGTTGCTGGTCGTTTCTCGCGGCCTCAAGCTTATTGAGGTAAGCGGCATCGACATCGCCGGCGATATACTCGCCGGTAAACACCGAACATTCCCAGCCTTCAATCTCCGGGTTTACATCATTAACACAGGCAATAAGATCCTCAAGATCCTGATACAGCAGCCAGTCGGCGCCGATCATCTTGCCGATCTGCTCCACGCTCTGGTCGTGTGCAATCAGCTCGTTCACCGACGGCATATCAATACCGTAAACGTTCGGGTAACGCACGGGAGGCGCGGCTGAGGCAAAATACACCTTGCGGGCGCCTGCATCCCTGGCCATCTGGACAATTTCCTTACAGGTGGTGCCCCGTACAATGGAGTCATCCACCAGCATCACGTTCTTGTCCCGGAATTCCAGGTCAATGGGGTTGAGCTTCTGGCGCACTGATTTCTTGCGCATTTTCTGGCCGGGCATAATGAACGTTCGGCCAATGTAGCGGTTCTTGATAAAGCCTTCGCGGAATTTCACCCCCAGCCGGTGAGCCATCTGCATGGCCGATGTGCGGCTGGTGTCCGGTATCGGCATCACCACGTCAATGTCGTGGTCGGGATTTTCCCTCAGCACTTTCTCCGCGAGAGTTTCGCCCATGCGCAGGCGTGCTTTGTAAACCGAAACCTTATCGATAATCGAATCCGGCCGTGCAAAGTAAACGTGCTCGAAAATGCAGGGGTAAAGGTGCGGGTTCTCTGCACACTGCTGGGTATACAGGGTGCCGTCGGTTTCAATGTAAACCGCCTCGCCCGGCGCAATATCCCGAACCAGTTTGAAGCCCACAGCATTCAGAGCCACGCTCTCCGAGGCAATCATATACTCATCGCCCCGGTCGGTATGACGCACACCAAAGCAGGCCGGACGAATACCGTTGGGATCACGGAAACCGACAATGCCGTAGCCCGTGATCATCGCAATCACCGCGTAGGCACCCTTGCAGCGCTGATGAACAGACCGGACCGCGGCAAAAATGTCATCCTTGGTGGGGTCAAGTTTACCCAGTTTCTGCAACTCGTGGGCAAAGACGTTCAGCAGGACTTCGGAATCCGAATTGGTGTTGATATGGCGAAGGTCGGTGCGGAAAAGATCACGGCTCAGCTCATCTGCGTTGGTCAGATTGCCGTTGTGGGCCAGCGTGATGCCGTAGGGGCTGTTGACATAAAAGGGCTGGGCTTCGGCTGAGCTTGCGCTACCAGCCGTGGGGTAGCGCACATGGCCAATGCCCACGTTGCCGACCAGACGTCGCATGTGCCGGGTGCGGAAAACGTCCCGGACAAGGCCGTTATCCTTGCGCAGAAAAAACCGCTCATCCTGGAATGTAACAATACCCGCTGCGTCCTGGCCCCGGTGTTGTAGAACGGTCAGCGCATCGTAAAGCGACTGATTGACGTCAGAGGTACTGACTATGCCGATGATGCCACACATGGCTACGGTATTCTCCCAAGCGTTTAAACTGAATGTTAACGGGACGCAGGTGAAGGTTCCAGGGCGTCATCCGTTTGCAGATCGACGGGAATGTCCATGTCCCCTCCGGCCGGGCCAAGAAACCGGGCAAATTCGTCGCCCAGGGTTCTTCTCGACCAGTCTTCCACCACCGCGAGGTGATTGATCATGACCGATGTGCGCCACCAGGTGTCCTCAGACAGTGGCGTGTAACGGGTAAACGCAATGCCCACAATGACCACCACCAGACCGCGCAAGAGCCCGAAGCCCATTCCAAGCACCCGGTCCGTCGCCGACAGCCCGGTGGCCCGCACCAGATGCCCGATCATGTTGTTGATCAGTGCCCCCACAATCAGGGTACCAAAAAAAAGGATGGCAAAAGCCGCAATCAGGCGCACAAGCGGTGTTTCCACTGTGCTTTCCAGAAGTGACTGCATTTGCGGGTGGAAGGTGCGCGCCAGGATGAAGGCGACTACCCAGGTCACCAGTGAAAGCGCTTCCTTGACGAAGCCACGCTTCAGACTGATGAGTGTCGATACCGCTATCACGGCTATGAGGACCCAATCGATCCAGATCAGCGCTTCCATTTAAAACCCGGTGCAAATTAGGAAGCGCGGATTCTATCAGGAAACGTCACCTGACCAAACCGCACTTTTGGGAATCGGTGCCGCCCGCGGACGATTACTTTCCGCCGGACGTGACGAGGCTATTGAGCCCAAAGGCTTTGTCGAGAACCAGCTTGGCTTTTTCCGCTTCTGCTTTTTCAGCGAACGGGCCGCTGAACACGCGGGTAAGCTCGGAGTCGCCACGAGAAATACGCTGCAAATGGGAACTGTAGCCTTTTGCCCGAACCTTCTCTCGCAGCCGGGTGGCATTCCCGTCACTACCGAAGCTGCCCAACTGAACCACCCAGGCGCCCTCAAGTGACCGGCTAAACTCTGCAGAAATCGGTTCATTGTCGGTAGACTGGGAGTTTTCTGATGTTTGAGCGGATTCTGAGGTATCGACAGACCCAAGATCGCCAGAAGATTCAGTGGCAACAACGGCTTCGGGCGGAGCCGGCGCCTCAGTGGGCACGTCAGCCGCTGCAGCCTCTTCAGTGGTGTTGTTGAGTTCTTCGATGCGATATTCGGGGGGCTCGGTGGTTTCCGGCTCCGGCATCTCTACTTCGGGAAATGGCGGCTCTTCAGGAATCTGAATAGTACTGGTTTCACGCTCCGAGTGAGGCTCGTCAAACATGATGGGCACGAAAATCACGGCCAGAGAAACCAATACCAGTGCGCCGATGATGCGCTGTTTCAATCCGTTCACGTTGAGCTTCCCCTGTTGATGCCGGTATTTCTGTGGTATCGCCTTGCAGGGCTGATACTACCCGCCACAGTCCCGGAACTCAAAACATCCGCGGAGGTATGACGAAGATTTAAGACTCGGCTACATCAATATCTCTCGAGCCGCGGCCACAGTGAAAAAAGAACCAAAAATCAGCACCATGTCGCTTTCCCGGGCCTCAGACAGCGCAGCCGATACAGCCTCTGCGACCGACCCTGAACAACCACAGCTCGCCGCGTTATTCCGCATGCTCATTCTGGACGTCAATTCATCGCAGCCCAGCCCCCGCGGCACATCCAGCGCGGCAGGAAACCACTGATCTACCTGCTTTGCCATAGCGGCCGTCACGTTTTCTACGTCTTTATCAGCCAACGCCCCGTAAACCGCAAGAACCCGCTGCCCCGGCTTTCGGATGGCGCTGATTCGAGCGGACAGCCACCGCGCGGCGTGGGGATTATGTCCCACATCGGCAATCACCAGAGGCGATTCACCCAATCGCTCGAATCGACCGGCCAGCGACAGATTGCCGAGCGTATGTTCTATCACCCCTGCAGGCAGCTCCGGCTCCAGCATTCGTATGGCGACCACTGCTGCGGCCAGGCTGTTCACCGGCAAACCCAGATCCGGCAACCTGATACGAGTCGGGTCGCCGTCAATCTCCAGCCGGGTTGCAGCGTCCTGCCCGGAGGAGCGTGCAAGCTGATAGCCCGCGCCGGGGCGAAGAAGGCGGATATTCTGGGCACTGGCCTGCTGAAGCACCGAACGAGGCGGATCAACATCTGCAAATATGGCGGGTCGGTTGGCTCGCAATATACCGGCTTTTTCAAATCCGATGGTTTCAACGTCGTTACCCAAAAACGCCATATGGTCTAGATCCACGGACGTAATGATCGCCAGATCGGCATCCAGAATATTGACCGCATCCAGGCGCCCGCCAAGACCGACTTCAAGAACCCAGTCATCAACACCAGACTCATTAAAAACTATAAACGCGGCAAGGGTACCAAACTCGAAATAGGTCAGCGAAACCGCACCACGGGCCGATTCTACAGATTCAAAAGCACGGACAAGGGTGTCGTCGGATACGTCTGCGCCATTGATACGCACCCGCTCGTTGTACTTTTGAAGATGAGGCGACGTGTAGGCTCCGGTCGTTCTGCCAGCGCAGGCCAGCAGATGCTCCAGGGCGACAACGGTGCTGCCTTTGCCATTGGTTCCGCCAACCGTGAGAATCCGCGCACGGGGATTGCGGCGAAACAATCGCCTGAAAACGACCATTACCCGATCAAGGCCAAGGTCAATTTCCGTTGGATGGATCGATTCGAGGTAAGTCAGCCAATCCGCAAGGGGGGCACCCTCGCCCGGTGCCGCAGGCAACCGGGCGAGGTGATCATTCGGTGGCGACATCGGCATCCGGTTTCTCGGACACTTCAAATTCGATGGGCTGTTCTTTCGCAGTCTGCTCAAGGCCACTGAATTTGGCCAGCAGCGCCGCGATGCGTTCACGCATCTGATGCCGGTGCAGAATCATATCGATCGCACCATGTTCAAGTAGAAATTCACTGCGCTGGAAGCCTTCCGGCAGTTTCTCGCGAACCGTCTGTTCGATAACCCGCGGCCCGGCAAACCCGATCAGGGCATAGGGCTCGGCAATATTGAGGTCACCCAGCATTGCCAGGCTGGCCGACACGCCACCGAAAACCGGGTCGGTCATTACCGAGACATAGGGAATGCCTTCCTGTTTCATGCGCTCCAGAACGGCAGCCGTTTTGGCCATTTGCATCAGCGAAATAATGGCTTCCTGCATCCGGGCGCCGCCACTGGCGGAGAAACATACCAGTGGGATACGTTCTTCCAGACAAACGTTCGCCGCCCGAACAAACCGCTCGCCCACAACCTGTCCCATGGAACCGCCAAGGAATTTGAATTCGAACGCCACAGCAACCAGCGGAATATCCATAGCCGTGCCCCGCATTACCACCAGAGCATCTTTTTCCCCCGTGGCTTTCTGGTTCTGGACCAGGCGATCTTTATAGCGCTTGCTGTCTTTGAATTTCAGGCGGTCCCAGGGTTCCAGTTCGGCACCGATCTCTTCACGGCCATCAGGGTCCAGAAAGACATCCAGCCGACGACGGGCCGTGATCCGCAGGTGGTGATTGCACTTGGGGCAGACATCAAGGTTCTTGTCCAGCTCAGGTTTGTAGAGAAAAGCGTTGCACTTCGGGCATTTTTTCCACAAACCTTCCGGTACACCCACTCTCTGCTTGGATTCCGAGCGAATCTTGCTCGGCATGATTTTATCCAGCCAGTTACTCATGGTCTTATCCTATCCCGTGATCCCCTCTCTAGCGTTCCAGTCAGGAGGTCAGATTGTCCAACGCCTCACGCATCGGTTGAAGCAGATCGGTCAGCGCACGCTTCAGCTTTTCCGGATCGGCCTGATTGCGGGCTATTGTATCCACCAGAACACTGCCAACAATTACACCATCGGATACCCGCCCGACCGCAGCCGCCGTTTCGGCGTCGCGAATACCAAACCCGACACCGACCGGAAGGGCCGTCAGTTCGTGGATGTGGGCAACTTTAGCCGCCACTTCATCGATATCGATTTTGCCTGATCCGGTGACACCCTTGAATGAAACATAGTACACATAACCGGAACAGTGTTGGCTGATTGACCGAATCCGGTCGTCCGTGGTGGTCGGAGCCAGCAAAAATATAGCATCCAGATCGCGCTCAGTGAACAGCGGCGCTACTTCGTCTGCTTCTTCAGGAGGCAGATCGACCGTCAGGATGCCGTCAACACCTGCGTCTTTCGCGGTGTTGGCGAACTGCTCATAACCCATGGCCTCCATGGGGTTGAGGTAGCCCATCAATACAATGGGCGTGTGCTCATCTTTTTCCCGAAAGGTTTTCACCATGGCGACAACCTGGCGCAAAGACGTGCCGTGGACCAGCGCCCGCTCGCAGGCCAACTGAATCACCGGGCCATCCGCCATGGGGTCAGAAAACGGCACCCCAAGCTCGATGATGTCGGCACCGGCAGCCACCAGCGTGTGCATCAGGTCAACCGTCAGGTCCGGATGCGGATCGCCTGCGGTGATATAGGGAATTAAAGCTTTCCGACCCTGGGCTTTGAGGGATTTTAGAACCCCTTCAATTCGACTCATGCGTTCTCCTGTTGATCCTTTACTGCCGTTACATCTCGATGCCATCGAGCTTTGCGATGGTCTGGATATCTTTATCACCGCGGCCAGACACGTTGATCACCACCACCTGATCCTTGTCCATGGTGGCTGCGAGCTTGATGGCGTAAGCGACCGCATGGGCGGTTTCGAGGGCAGGCATAATGCCCTCCACCCGGGTAAGTTTCCGGAAACCGTCCAACGCCTCATCGTCCGTTACCGAGACATAATGTGCACGCCCGATATCCTTCAACCAGCTATGCTCCGGCCCCACGCCAGGGTAGTCCAGACCGGCACTGACCGAGTGTGTTGCGGCAATCTGGCCGTTTTCATCTTCCATCAGATAGGTTCGGTTGCCGTGCAGAACACCCGGTCGACCAGCGCTCAGGGGCGCCGCATGCTGACCGGTTTCAATACCGAGACCGCCTGCTTCCACGCCATACATCTGAACGGACTCATCAGTCAAAAACGGGTAGAACATACCGATCGCGTTGGAACCGCCGCCCACACAAGCTACCAGTGCGTCAGGCAGCTTGCCTGCCTGTGCCAGACACTGTTGACGCGTTTCCCGCCCGATCACTGACTGAAAATCCCGCACCAGCAGAGGATAGGGATGCGGCCCGGCAACGGTACCGATGATGTAGAAAGTATCGTCAACATTCGCTACCCAGTCGCGCATGGCATCGTTCATGGCGTCTTTGAGGGTTCTGGTGCCGCTCTGGACGGTGTGGACCGTCGCGCCCAGGAGCTTCATGCGGAAAACGTTGAGGGACTGGCGCTGCACATCCTCGGCCCCCATAAACACGTGGCATTCAAGGCCGAGGCGGGCGCACACAGTCGCCGTGGCCACACCGTGCTGCCCCGCACCGGTTTCTGCAATCACCCGCTTTTTGCCAAGAAAGTTGGCTAACAAGGCTTGCCCGATGGTGTTGTTAATTTTGTGAGCGCCGGTGTGGTTCAGGTCTTCTCGCTTCAGCCAGATCTGGGCACCGCCGGATTCCCGGGACAGACGCTCTGCGAAATACAGAGGAGAAGGACGCCCCACATAATGGGCAAGATCCTTGTCGAATTTGGCCTGAAACTCCGGATCGTTCTTCAGCCGTTTGTATTCTTTCTCCAGGGTCATCAACGAATCGAACAGAGTTTCGGACACGAATCGGCCACCGTAGGCACCGAAGTGACCTCGCGCATCTGGAAGCGCACTCAACATTTCTTCAGTCAGTTTCATCGACACGGTGTACCTCACTTATAAAGTCAGTCATTTTGGCGGCGTGTTTGATGCCTTTACTACTCTCTACCCCACCGCTTACGTCGACGCCCCACGGGCGGACTTGTTCGACAGCGTCGGCTACGGTATCAGAAGCCAGCCCACCGGCCAATATCAAGGGAAGCGGGCGCACAGCTGGAATCAGATCCCAGTTGAATGACTGGCCGGTACCGCCGAACTTATCCGCAACCCAGGCGTCAACAAGAAGCCCGCTGGCCCGGAAATAGTCCTGGAAGGCCCGCTCAATATCGCCCCGGGCGCGGACCCTGATCGCCTTGATCCACCGGGCAGAGAAACTCTCGCAAAATTCCGGGGTTTCATCGCCATGGAACTGCAGAAGGTCCAGTGGAACCCTCGACAGCACTGCTTCAACATATTCGCGATCAGGATTAACAAACAGGCCGGTGGCCACCACAAAAGGCGGGACGGAGCGCAGCAGTTCAGCTGCCACCTCAATGGACACACTTCTGGGACTGGGCCCATAAAAGACAAAACCGACCGCATCTGCCCCAGCATTGGCGGCGGCAGCCACGTCTTCCGGCCGGGTAAGCCCACAGATTTTGATCCGTGTTCTCATATCAGTTTCGCTGCTTGCGATAAATGTATGTTGGTTTGATCGGGTGGTTCTCTTCATCGCCGAACCAGGGGACTGCGAACGCCGGCCCGCATTCAGCGGCAGGAATGCCGAACTCATCCGGATAGCCTACATCGACAAGATAAAGGCCATGAGGCGGCGCAGTCACCCCTGCAAGCCGTCGATCTCTGGACTCAAGTATCTCATGAATCCATTCGGCACGCTTATGATCCATGCCAACAGCGATCAACGCGCCCGCAATATTGCGAACCATATGATGAAGAAACGCATTGGCTTGTACGTCCAGAATCACAAACTGGCCTTTCCGGGTAACCCTGATAGCCTCCAGAAAGCGGACAGGCGAGCGGGACTGACAGCCTGCCGCGCGAAACGCAGAAAAATCGTGTTCACCAGCCAGATACTGGGCGGCTTGGTGCATTCGCCCGGCATCCAGGGGTCGGTACACCCATGAAACCTGGCCTTGCTGTATGCCCGGCCGAACGGCGTTGCTCCAGATGATGTATCGGTAACGCCGGTAAACTGCTGAAAAGCGCGCATGAAAATCGGCTTTTCCTGGTCCCGCCCAGTGGACGGTAATGTCCCTGGGCAAGGCCGTGTTTATACCCATTACCCATGAGCGAAGATTCCGAACCGAGGAAGTCTCGAAGTGCGCTATCTGGTAACTTGCATGCACGCCGGTATCGGTGCGACCCGCGCACACCAGATTAACCGGATGATCTGCAACTTTAGCCACCGCCTTGCTCAGTTCGGCCTCGACAGTTCTGACCCCGGATTTCTGGTACTGCCAGCCATGAAAATTTTGGCCATCGTATTCGAAGGCCAGCGCCACCCGGCCATCGCCAATGGAGTTATCCGTGGTCAGTACCCGGGATTGCTGAAACAAGGCTTTTCCTGAATTGATCGGTCACACACGAGAAACGCCGGCCTAACCCGTCACTGTGGCACGGGTCGCCGGCGTTCCGATTTCAAATCTGCCTGATTATAACGAATCAGGACAGATTTTTGAGCAGATCCTGCGCTTCTGCTTTTTGCTCATCATTACCTTCCAGTGCAACTTCCTCGAGAATATCTCTCGCACCGTCAGCATCTCCCATCTCAACATAGGCTCTTGCCAGGTCGAGTTTGGTGGCCGCTTCGTCAGTTCCCGACAGGAAGTCGAAATCATCGTCGTCACCAAGATCGGCTTCATCGATGTCGCGGTCCGAGTCGCGAGCAGAGGCTGTATTTGACGCTACAGGAGGCGCCACTTCGTCGCTGCCTGAATCTGACGGTTCATCGTCCTTGCCTGACGTCTCTTCACCATTGGACGTCGCTTCGCCATTGGACGTCGCTTCGCCATTGAGAGTATCTTCAAGTCCCAGCTCATCATCCAGCGAAAGCTCGTCATCTTCAGCGCTTTCAAGTGCTTCTGAAGGGGTCTTGTCATCACTTTCGGAGAATTCCTCCATCAGCGCAAGATCTTCATCCGACACGTCCAGCTCAAGATCGTCGAGCTCAGCTTTATCGTCTTGTTCGGAGGTTTCGTCTTCAACTGCAACTTTGTCGAGCTCCGCATCCAACTCGTCGAGGAAAGACTCATCCAGTTCGCCATCGCCGTCGATCTCAAGATCTTCGGTTTCGCCCGTCGCAGGCTTGGCTTCATTTTTTTCCGCATCAGCGGATGACTCAAGCTCATCATCGACCTCCATCTCAGAAGTATCGAAATCCAGGCTCAGGTCATCATCTTCATCCGCTTCCGACTCACCTGAAAGCGGGTCGGGCTTATCACTCTGCGGCAGATCGTCTTCGTCCAGCGAGAAATCGAAGGGTTCGTCCAAGTCATCCGACTTTTTAGATTCATCAGACGTTTCGGTTTCATCAAGCTCAGCAGAATCAGAAGCCGACTCTTCCCCGGTCTCCATATCTGACAGTTCATATTCAATCAGGCCATCACGATCGTCTTCGGAATCTTCAGTTTCTGGCTCTTCGTAAGCCTCAAGATCGTAATCCGACTCATAAGAAACGCGCTCTTCCTGATCGGACCCACCCGATCTCAGCTGGGACTCGAGATCGTCGATGCTGGGCATCGACTCGGCTTCATCCAGCCCGCTCTGAAGACTTTTTGCTTCAGCGGTAGCGGCTTCATCATCCAGCGCTTCAATTTCGCGGAATTGCTTGTCGAAGGACTCCCTATCCTGAATCTCAGCATAGACGCCCAACAATTTCAGACGCAGATCCGAACGACTTGGCTCCCGGGAAATCGCAGCTTCCAGCGCATGAGCCGCCTGATCGTTACGGCCGTAGGCGATGTAGGCATCGGCCTCGGCAATGGCATCGCTTTCCGGTGCTTCAGCGTCCACATCTTCATCAAACGTAAGATCGAAAGCGTCTGATTCGTCTCCCGGTTCCTCATTGTTCAATTGATCATAAAATGCTTGCTCCCGATTGGCATTGCGGCGTGCAAGCAGCAACAGGAGCAACAACAGAACAACCAGCCCGGCGCCGAGGGCGACCTGGTAGATAAAGTTGTTGGTGATCGCATCAATGATGTTGCCCGGGAAAGGCTTCTGTGTGGGCGCAGTATCTGTCGGTGCAGGCGCTGACGCAGGTGCAGCTTCAGCCTCTGGCTTTGCGGTCGCTTCTGGTTCAGCCGGTGCCGCTGCGGCCTCTTGATCAGCAACAGACTCGCCCTGCTCTTCAGCAGTTACCGGAGCTCCGGCATCACTCATTTCCTCAGCCGATGGCTGGTCGCCGGTTTCGTCAGTCTGATCCGCTGCCATGTCCTGCTGGTCTGCTGCACTCTCTGCGATGGCAGGATCGGCAGGATCAGCGGGCTCACCGAATTCCGTTGCGCTCTGCGCGGGATCGTCGCCGGCCATTGCGATGTCTTCCGACGATTCACCCTGCGTATTCTGCATGTCAGCAAGCTGGGTATTCTTCAGTTCAAGCAAGCGTTGAAGCGTCTCAACCTGACCCTGAAGATCGTCAACTCTGCCGGTAAGCTCGTCGTTCTCACGACGGGCGCTCTCCAGCTCTTCCTTCGCAACAGCGCTGCCTGCATCCACTCCACCGGCGGTGTCACCATCACCTCCGGCAGAACCACCGTCGGCTGCATCGCGCGACGCCGTGTCGTCAGCAGCCATCAGGCGAAGCTGATCGCCGCCGCCAGCACCGGAAACCTCACCCTCGGGCGCATTTGCGGTTTGATCGGTCGCATCGACGGTTCGGTTCGGCGCGGAGAGCGCCCGGCTCTGAGCCGCGACTTCCTGATTTGCCTGGGCACGGCTGCGGCTTCGAATCTGGTTTTCATCGGGAATCCGAAGGATTTCGCCCCGCTTCAGGAGATTGATGTTGTCGTCAATAAACGCACCAGGGTTGAGATCCTGAATCGCGAGCATCATCTGCTGCATCGTTACGTCATTGCTGGGACGAACTTGAGAGGCAATGGTCCAGAGTGTGTCGGCTGAGTTGGTCGGGCCAAGTGAGCGCTCACCGGGCGAGCGCTCCTGACGGGCATTACGGGTCGTCTGGGCCGGAGCTGCCGGGCGGGCCTGCTGCTGTGGCTGGCTGCGCTGGCCAGAGGCCGGGACAGATACCTGTTCCTGAACCCCCGATTCTTCGGCGTAAACGGGTGGATCAACCAGCACCGCGTATTCCCGCATCAACCGGCCATTGGGCCAGGTGACTTCAACCAGGAAATTCAGGTAAGGCTCACGCAAGGGTTCACGCGTTGAGACGTTAACGACAAGACTGCCATTCGGCGCAGTCGTCACCTGAAAATTCAGTTTGGTAAGGAAATAACTTTTGTCTATGCCCACCCTTTCAAAGGCGGAATCGGGCGCAATGTTAACAAACACATCGCCCGGCGAGACTCCTTCACTTTTTCGCAGACTAATGTCTGCGTCCAGAGGCTCATTCAGGTAGGACTGTAATTCAATTTCCCCAAGACCCAGCGCCTGTGCGACACCTGAACTGAGCCCTCCCGCTAGAGCCAGAGCAACCGCAAGCTTGCGTACCTTCATGCTTTTTCCTTACCAGTCTCCGTTATTCGTTACTGTTCTGCAGAACAGAGTCAGACGAGGTTGGATGACTTCCGCCGAATTTTCTATCGTTATTATGTAATGTTTTGAACAGTAAGTCCGGCAAGTATTGTTGATAAAACCTCTTTTATCAATCAATCAGACGCTCTCCTTGTACCGTTTTTTCACTTATGTGGGGGAAGACATTGTTAGGGAACGATGATTGTGCCAAAAAGTAACAGGGACGACGGCCTGTTTCAGCCTTCGCCCCTGTTTTATTTCCAGAAATCAAACGCAGTTGGCATAAAGACGCCCTCTGCGCAGACCAGGTCTTTACTCCTGCAGTATCCGGAGCATTCTGCGAAGCGGCTCCGCAGCACCCCACAGCAACTGATCACCCACGGTGAACGCAGAGATATACTCCGGACCCATGGCCAGCTTGCGGATTCGGCCAATAGGTACACTCAGAGTACCCGTCACTTTTGCCGGGGTGAGCTCCTGAATGGTCGCATTCCTCTCGTTCGGAACCACCTTCACCCAGTCGTTTGACCCGGCCAGTATCGATTCAATCTCGGATACCGAAAGGTCTTTTTTGAGTTTGATGGTCAGCGCCTGGCTGTGAGAGCGCATTGCCCCGATCCGCACGCATAACCCATCAATCGGAATCGGGTTGTCGCTGCGACCGAGAATTTTGTTGGTCTCAACGCCAGCCTTCCACTCTTCCTTGCTCATGCCGTTATCGAGCTGTTTATCGATAAACGGAATCAGGCTGCCCGCCAGTGGCACCTCGAAGTGCTCTGTGGGGAAACTGCCGGAACGCATGGTGTCTGTAACCTTGCGATCAATCTCAAGGATGGCGGAAGACGGGTCTGCCAGTTCGTCACTGACGCTACCCTGCAACTCGCCCATCTGGTTGAGCAGTTCCCGCATATTTTGGGCGCCGGAACCGGAAGCCGCCTGATAGGTCATTGGCGAAATCCACTCAATCAGGTCCTGCTCAAGCAGCCCGCCAAGGGCAAGCATCATCAGGCTGACGGTGCAGTTACCGCCGACGTAATCCTTGACGCCTTTGTCCAGCGCTTCATCGATCACGTTGCGATTCACCGGGTCCAGCACAATCACAGAGTGATCCGCCATCCGCAGCGTGGAAGCAGCATCAATCCAGTAGCCGTTCCAGCTTGCATCCCGCAGTTTCTGATAAACCGCACTGGTGTAATCCCCACCCTGACAGGTGACAATCACATCAAGCTCTTTGAGCACATCGATGTCGAACGCATCCTGCAAGGGAGGCACGCCTTTCTTGCCAACATCCGGTGCCGGTTTTCCAGTCTGAGAGGTTGAAAAAAAGACGGGCTCGATGCCGGCAAAATCGTTTTCTTCGCGCATGCGCTGCATCAGGACTGAGCCCACCATGCCGCGCCAACCAATAAGTCCAACTCGCTTCATATGCGACCTTTGAGCCTCATTTTATGCCCGCCCTCTGGCTGTATCGCTGCCAGGGACAGGATGAGTGATCCCGCAACGGCCGCATCGCGCCATTGTCGGGAATTGAATGTGTCAAGTAAGCTTTTTGTGCCTTTCTTACAGTGCCGCCAGCACAGCCTCGCCCATTTCACGGGTCGAGACTTTCTTGCCATCCTTGCCATCCTTGCCATCAGCAGACATGATATCCGCCGTACGGAGCCCCTGATCCAGCACCTTGCTAACCGCTGTTTCAATGGCTTTAGCCGCTTTTTCCTCATTGAGACTGTACCGAAGCATCATCGCCACGCTGAGTATGGTTGCCAGCGGATTCGCGATGCCTTGCCCGGCGATGTCAGGTGCAGAACCGTGACACGGCTCGTACATCCCCTTCTTCTCTGAATTCAGGGACGCGGAAGGCAACATGCCGATGGAACCTGTCAGCATAGCGGCTTCATCAGAAAGAATATCACCAAACATGTTGCCGGTCACAATCACGTCGAACTGTTTCGGTGCCCGCACCAACTGCATAGCCGCATTATCAACATACATGTGGGAAAGTTCGACGTCCGGATATTCCCGGCGCAAGTCTTCCATGACCTCCCGCCACAATACTGTTACTTCCAGAACATTGGCCTTGTCCACCGAGCACAGTTTCTTGCCGCGCTGTTGCGCCGCCTCAAACGCGACGCGACCAATGCGGCGGATTTCCGACTCGGTATAGGCGTAAGTGTTGTAGCCCTGACGCTCGCCGCTCTCCAGCTCCCGGACGCCCCTGGGCTGCCCGAAATAGATGCCGCCAGTCAGTTCGCGAACAATCATGATGTCCAGCCCCGAGACAACTTCCGGCTTGAGTGAAGACGCGGACGCAAGCTGCGGATAAAGAATCGCCGGGCGCAGATTGGCAAACAGCTCCAGACCCGAGCGCAGCCCCAACAGGCCTTTTTCCGGGCGACTTGCCATCGGGCGCTTGTCCCATTTCGGCCCACCGACAGCACCCAGAACAATCGCATCTGCCGCTCTGGCTTTTGCCAGGGTTTCATCCGGCAGAGGTGTATCCTGCTCGTCGATCGCGGCGCCGCCAACCAGCGCCGATTCGAACTCAAGGTTCAGACGAAAATCATCATTGATCTTGTGAAGCACTTTTTCGGCTTCCGCCACGATTTCCGGCCCGATGCCGTCCCCGGGCAATAGCAATACGTTTCTTGACATCATTGTTCCCTACAAAACTTTGGATTTGTCGGATTAGCGCCAGCGTAATCCGACACAGAACTAACCACCTGCACTGAACAACCAGGGTGCAGTTTTGCGGCGACTCTCTTCATAGGACTGGATGAGATCAGCGTCCTCGAGGGTGACACCGATGTCGTCCAGACCATTCAGCAGGCAGTGCCGGCGAAAATCATCCACTTCAAATTCGTAGACTTGACCAGACGGCGACGTGACGGTTTTGGCCTCAAGATCCAGCGACAATTCATAGCCCTCGCGGGACTCGACTTCATCGAAGAGCCTGTCAATAATTTTTGTATCTAGAACAATCGGAAGCAGCCCGTTCTTAAAGCAGTTGTTGTAGAAGATATCCGCAAAACTGGGAGCAACAATGGCCCGGAAACCAAAATCTTCCAGTGCCCAAGGGGCATGCTCACGACTTGAACCGCAGCCGAAATTACTACGGGCCAGAAGAATGCTGGCGGATTGATACCGCCGCTGATTGAGCACGAAATCCGGATTGATCGGCCGCTGGGAAGAGTCCTGGTCCGGTTGCCCCTCGTCAAGATAGCGCAGCGCATCAAACAGGTTCGGGCCAAACCCCGTCCGTTTAATGGATTTCAGAAACTGCTTGGGAATAATCATGTCCGTATCCACATTGGACCGGTCCATGGGGGCGACAACGCCCTTGTGCTGGGTAAAAGCTCTCATGATCGTTCTCCTGCTCTCTCCACCTCGACCCCGCGCATCATTTCGCGAACATCAACAAAATGGCCGTGGATAGCCGCGGCCGCTGCCATGGCAGGGCTGACCAGATGAGTGCGCCCGCCGAAGCCCTGACGGCCCTCGAAATTCCGGTTGGACGTTGAGGCGCAGTGCTCGCCCTGGCCCAGTTTGTCCGCGTTCATGGCCAGGCACATGGAGCAACCCGGGTCCCGCCATTCCAGTCCGGCTTCAATGAAAATCTTGTCCAGCCCTTCCTGTTCGGCCTGAGCTTTGACCAGCCCGGAACCGGGAACCACCATGGCCTGCTTCAGCGACGGTGACACCTTACGCCCTTTGACAACCTTCGATGCTTCACGAAGGTCCTCGATGCGGCCGTTGGTGCAGGAGCCAATGAATACCCGGTCCAGCCGGATATCAGAAATAAGCGTGTTCGGCGCCAGCCCCATATACTTGAGCGCCCGCACAATACCTTCCCGTTTGATCGGATCTTCTTCGGCCGCCGGGTCAGGCACATTTCCGCCAACCCCGGACACCATTTCCGGCGAGGTACCCCAGCTGACCTGGGGCTGGATGGCCAAGCCGTCCAGCTCTACAACCTTGTCGAAAACCGCGTCATCATCACTGTGCAGGGTATGCCAGTACTCGATGGCCTGGTCCCGCACTTCACCCTTGGGGGCGAACGGCCGGTCTTTAACGTAATCGATGGTGGTCTGATCTACCGCAACCATACCAACCCGCGCACCGGCTTCGATGGACATGTTGCAGATGGTCATCCGGGCTTCCATCGAAAGCCCATGAATCGCGTCGCCGCCGAATTCGATGGCACAACCATTACCACCAGCAGTTCCGATCTTGCCAATGATGGCCAGCACAACGTCTTTTCCTGTCACCCCGGGGCCGAGCTCGCCATTCACTTTGACCAGCATGTTCTTCATCTTTTGCTGGACCAGACACTGGGTTGCCAGCACATGCTCCACCTCAGAGGTGCCAATGCCGTGGGCAAGACAGCCAAATGCGCCGTGGGTGGAGGTGTGGGAATCGCCGCACACAATCGACATGCCCGGCAGCGTTGCGCCCTGCTCCGGGCCAATCACGTGAACGATACCCTGACGCCGGTCCTTGATCTTGAATTCCAGAATGCCGAATTCATCGCAGTTTTTATCCAGTGTTTCCACCTGAATACGGGACACGGGATCGACGATGCCCTCAATGCCCCTCGCACGGTCGGTGGTCGGCACATTGTGGTCAGGGGTGGCCAGGTTGGCATCCAGCCGCCACGGCTTGCGCTTGGCCAGCCTCAAGCCTTCAAACGCCTGAGGTGACGTCACTTCGTGCAGCAGATGACGATCAATGTAAATCAGTGCCGAGCCGTCATCCCGTTGCTTGACGAGATGATCGTCCCATAATTTGTCGTATAAGGTTTTGCCCGTCATGGCTCTCTCACCTGTCTGTTGATAGTCGGAATCGTCCGAATCGGCTTTTGATTGACCTATTGTAACGCCGGCATCAGAATAACCTCAATTCATGTTTCTTATATTATGTATTCCATATTGGAATGCAGGGGATATCATCGATGGACTCCCATCTGCTTGAAGCCTTCGTAAACGTCATTGACCAGGGTTCTTTTTCAGAGGCCGCGGAGCGACTTCACCTGACTCAGCCTGCCATCAGTAAACGCCTCTCCGCCCTGGAAAACCTGACCGGCAACCGCTTGATCGACCGCAGTAACCGGAAAATCCAGTTAACAGACGCCGGGGCCAGGTTGCTGCCCCACGCCCGGCGAATCATTGATGAAGTCCACAACGCGAAACTCGCGCTATCTGACCGGCGGGACACCGTATCCGGCAGGTTATCCGTTATCGCCAGCCACCATATCGGACTGCACCACCTGCCAGCGTGGCTGCGACGCCTGAACCGGGAGTTTCCCGAGGTTTCCCTGGAGCTCAAATTCATGGATTCCGAGAGTGCACTGGGAATGATGGAAAAACGCACTGCGGAACTCGCGTTCGTCACCCTGAGCGAGAGCATGAGCCCGTCATTTCAGGTAGCAGTGCGCTGGGAAGACGACATGGCATTTGTGGTCTCGCCTGAACACCCGCTGGCTTCGCTTGAACAGCCGACCCTGGCCGATCTCGCCCGCTACGACGCCCTGCTACCGGAAGCCGGAACGGCCACCTACCGCAGTGTCAGCCGGTTGTTCCTTGATGAGGGGCTGGCCCTGCAACTGCAGATGCCAACCAACTATCTGGAGACCATCAAGGTGATGGCTGGCGTGGGCCTGGGATGGAGCGTTTTGCCGGTGAGCATGCTGGATCAGACACTGATTACGCTGCCTGTGAATTACCGCGTCAGCCGCTTACTGGGTGGCATCGGCCTAAAAGGCCGTTCGCTCAGCCCCCAGGCAAAGGCCCTGCTTGCCATCGCCGCGGAACTGAAATGAGGGTCAGAGCGCTCAGGCATTCTCCGGCGGAGGCGGCGGCGGTCGCAAACCGCGCCAGGTAATCACGATCGCAACGGCCATCGCGGCTGCGCCGCCCCAGAAGGCGGCAGAGGTACTAAAACCCTCCACCAGAAAGCCGGAAAGCAAGGCACCGATTGCCCCACCGGCGCCGAAAGTCAGGCCACTGTATAGCGCCTGCCCCTGGCCATGATGATGCTTGCCAAAAAAACCCTGAATGTACTGAATGGAAACGGCATGCAGCGCTCCGTAAGATGCAGCATGAAGCAGTTGGGCGAAAATCAGTACCCAGACCAGCTCCGTCAGTTCGGCTATCAGTCCCCAGCGAAGCATGGTCAGTGCCAGCGCCGAAATAACGATCTGCCTTACCGTGAAGCGCCGCGTCAGACGGTGCATCACCAGAAACAACCCAATTTCGGCCAGCACACCCAGTGACCACAACAGACCGATGGCCAGCTTGCCATATCCGTGTTGTTCGAGATGAATGCTGAAAAACGTGTAGTAGGCGCCGTGGGAGACCTGCAGCAGGAAATTCATCAGGAAGAATGTGATCACCGCAGGATGAGTCACGATGGCTTTCAGGCTGCCTTTCGGTGCAGGAGGCTTGCGCTCGCCCTGCTCGGCAGGCACCAGAAACGCAGACACTGCGATACCCGCGAACACCGGCAGCAACAGCCAGGGAAGCGTGCTGACCGGCACAAAGTCGAGAATCGCACCGACCAGCGCCACCGCAACAATAAACCCGACTGATCCCCAGAGCCGGACCTTGCCGTATTTTTCGCGAGCACTCCCCAGAGCCCGGAGCGTAATCACCTCATAAAGCGGCAGAATCGCGTTCCAGAAGAAGGTGAACGCCAACATCACCAGTAACAGTCCGTAGAACCCGGGCTCCATGAATACACCGGCAAAGAACAGCGAGCCGATGATAGCCCCATACCGGACCAGCTTTACCCGCTGACCGGTGCGGTCTCCGAGCCAGCCCCAGACGTTGGGCGCGACAATTTTGGTAAGTTGAATGGTTGCCATCAGCGTGGCTATTTCAAGATAGGAGAATCCCTGCCCTTCCAGGTACAGGGACCAGTACGGAAGCAGCCCGCCAAGGAGCGCGAAAAACCAGAAATAGAGGTTTGAAAGCCGCCAATAGATGGTGCTGTCCCCCGCCTGAAAGCCGTCAGGCCTGCCCGATATCAGGCGTGGAAACCGTCACATCGCCATTCTGGCCCCGGTGTCTGAGGTAATGATCCATCAATACAATGGCCATCATCGCCTCGGCGATCGGGGCCGCCCGGATGCCCACGCAGGGGTCGTGACGGCCGGTGGTGATCACCTCAACCGGATTGCCGTCCACATCAATGCTGCGCCCTGGCAGGCGAAGACTGGACGTCGGCTTGAGCGCAATGCTGGCCAGAATCGGCTGTCCCGATGAGATGCCGCCAAGCATGCCGCCGGCATTATTTGACAGAAACCCTTCGGGTGTCAGTTCATCACGGTGTTGTGTGCCTTTCTGCTCGATGCAGTCGAACCCGGCGCCGATTTCCACGCCTTTCACCGCATTGATACTCATCAGCGCATGAGCCAGGTCCGCGTCCAGACGGTCAAACACCGGCTCGCCAAGACCAGGGGGCACGCCGTCAGCAACCACATTGATGCGGGCACCGATGGAATCACCGGATTTACGCAACGCGTCCATGTAGTCTTCCATCTCCTGGACTTTGTCCACGTCCGGGCAGAAAAACGGATTCTGATGAACCTGTGACCAGTCGAACTTTTCGATCTTCACCGGCCCAAGCTGAGACAGATAGCCGCGAATGGTAATGCCCAGTCGCTGATGCAGAAACTTTCTGGCTATCCCGCCGGCGGCGACCCGCATGGCCGTCTCGCGCGCGGAGGAGCGGCCACCGCCGCGATAGTCCCGGAAACCGTATTTGTGCATGTAGGTGTAGTCGGCGTGAGCGGGCCTGAACTGGGTCGCAATCCTGGAGTAGTCCTTCGAGCGCTGATCGGTATTTTCGATGACCAGACCAATCGGCGCGCCGGTTGTTTTCCCCTCAAACACACCCGACAAAATCCGGACTTCATCCGCTTCCCGCCTCTGGGTAGTGTGACGGGAAGTGCCCGGCTTGCGCCGATCCAGATCGCCCTGAAGGTCTGCCTCGCAGAGCTCCATCCCCGGAGGGCAGCCATCAACAATGCAGCCCAGCGCGGCGCCATGACTTTCACCAAACGAGGTCACTATGAAAAGTTTTCCGAAGCTATTTCCTGACATAATTCAATTTCTTAGCGTGAATATTTAATGTTTGGCCTGAAGTCAGCCTACTCGTTTTCCAAGATCTTCGGCGGTAAGCAGAAACACGCCGTCACCGCCATTCTCGAATTCCAGCCAGGTCAGTGGCAAATCAGGATAGGCTTCCTGCAGTGCTACCCAGCTGTTCCCGACTTCTACGATTAAAAGGCCTCCGGGGTTCAGATGATCGGCGGCTCCCGCCAGAATCCGATGGGCAATCTCAAGCCCGTCATCCCCTGCTGAGAGCCCCAGTTCCGGTTCGTGGCGGAACTCTGCGGGCATGTCGGCCATGTCGTCCGCATCCACGTAAGGTGGATTGCTCAGAATGACGTCGTAGCGCCCTTCAATAGCATCGAAGACGTCAGAACGGATGGTCCGGACCCGATCAGACAACCCGTGAGTGTCGATGTTGACCGCTGCCACGTCCAGCGCATCGGCCGAGAGATCGGAAAGATCCACCTCGGCATCCTCAAAAACCATCGCAGCCCCGATACCGATACAACCGCTGCCCGTGCACAAATCAAGAATGCGTCCGGGTTCCCGCTCCCCCAACCAGGGCTGAATGCCGTTCTGAAGCAATTCGCCCAGAGGTGACCGGGGCACCAGCACCCGCTCATCCACATAGAAAGGCAAACCCATAAACCAGGCCTCCCCTAACAGATACGCCAGAGGAACACGCTGATCAATGCGGCGGGACATGCGCTGGAGAATCAGCTCACGCTCGGCCATTGTCAGCCTTGCATCCAGAAACAGGGTGTTATTTTCCAGCGGCAGATGCAGTGTCCGCATCACAAGCTGGACCGCCTCGTCCCACACATTATCCGTGCCGTGCCCGTAAAACAGCGGGGAGTCCGCAAAATTCGAGCACACATAGCGCAGATAATCCCGGACAGTCTGCAGATCATTAACAGGGTCGGCCACGATCGGTCTCTTTTACTCAGGGCTGAAAGTTGAACGCAAATTATACGCGTTTTAGCCCTGACGCTACTAGAGCGCCATAGGGCCGGAGCTGTTCATATCCCGCTCGTACCGATCCAGTACGGCTGCCATACGCTCCCGGCCCAGCTGAATCAACTCTGGTGCCCGGTGATAGTCGTAACTGCGGCTGGCATTTTTGGGGATATTGACCAGTAGGTCGGGTGGATAACCCGCAAGCTTGTACTGTGCAAGAGCACCCTGCATGGTTTCGATCGTCAGGTTCATTACATCAAACTTGCCGATACCCAACTTGTCCCAATCTATGGTTTCGTGATCGTCCCGCTTCTTGGCCGGTAACTTTTCCCCGGTGGATTCTTTTTGCTTCAACGCCTCGCCCAGCTTGTCCTGGGCCGCTGTTGCGTCACCCGACGCTTTGTCACGCTTGGCGGCGGCAAAGGTTTTCAGGGCGTCCCAGTCAAACCACTGGGACGCCTTGCCGCGAAGTTTATTCACCCACTCATCCATTTCACGGCCACCTTCGGCCGCACTTTCGAACGCTGCATCCGGTATCCGGTTCCGGCGATCGTCTTCGCCGCTCAGGTTAACCGCAACAACCAGGTCAGCATGGGACGAAATCGTTGGAATGATGGGCAGTGGATTCAACACCGCCCCGTCGACCAGCACCCTGCCGTTGAGAACCAGTGGTGTCACCAACCCAGGAATTGCGACGGACGCCCGAATCGCCTGGTGCAGAGGGCCTTCCTGAAACCAGATTTCCTTGTGACCAAGCAAGTCTGTGGCAACGGCCGTGTAGGCAATGGGCAAGTCCTCGATACGGGTATCGCCAATCATTTCCCGGACCACGGAGAAAATCTTCTCGCCCCGTATCGCGCCCACAGAATTGAAGGTGAGGTCCAATAGTTTCAGCAAATCAAACTGACCCAGGCCGGTGACCCAGTCCTTATAGTCGTTCATCTTGCCCGTGGCGTAGACGCCGCCAACCAACGCGCCCATCGAGCAGCCGGAAATGGCAACGATCTCGTAACCACGTTCACAGAGAATCTCGATGGCACCAATATGGGCGTATCCTCTTGCCCCACCGCTGCCTAACGTCAACGCAACGGTTTTTCCTTCCCCACTGCGGTTCAAAATATCACCTCTGAATCACCATTATTTCGACGCGATTGCCCTGGCGGTCCGGATCGGGAACCACGACCGCCGGGCCTGTAATCATCAAGGTGTGCTGGCTCTCGGCAACGCCACTCTTGATCAGCACCCGCGACAACGAACGAGCCGCATTTTCCGCCCGGGTCATGGCCTCGTCAAAGGACTCGTCTTCTTTCAGCTCACTGTGCCCGACAAGAATGACCTGTGCGCCTTCCGAGCCGGCCCAGTCGTTGACCAGGCGGCGATCGGTGGCGTTCCAGCCAAAGCTGTGGGTGATGCCGCCTTCCCAGGGCACCACAATCGGCCCTTTAATCCGTGAGCTGGCCACACCCAGACCCGGTATCAGCGTTCCCACAGGCGACTCCAGCTGTTCAACCCAGACATACTCTCGCTGGCTGCCCCGTGTCACCGTGTAGATCAGCGTCAGCGACGGATTTCCATTCTCGTCAACGGTCCCCGCAACAATGTAATCCTGATCGCTGTCGCTGCCATAGAGTGTTGACTGGCCGAAAATCTGATTGGCCCAGACATTGCTGCGGCCACAACCCCGCCCCGAGCATTCGAAAAGCACTTGCGCACCCCGGCGCCGAAGCTCGCGTAAATAGTGATCCCGGGCTTCTTCGCGGTTTGCCCCCGCAAGCACCCGGTAGAGCTGGCCCGTACCTTTCACCGGCAGACGCACCAGGGACGTCGACCGGATTTCATTATTGACCTCCCGGACCGGGCTGAAGAGCACCAGCCGACCCGGCGACGATATGGAAACGGTCTTCTCAAGCACCGACTCCTCGAACGGTTCCGGGGGTACCTGGGTGGCCTGCGCCGCACTTGTGACCAGTGCAATCGCGGTAACAGCCCCTCGAATAACAATTCTGCTGTAATCAACAAACATTAATAAAATCCCTCACTGCGCTGGCGACTGGCCCGACATCACCATCGAGATGACAATGATGCCCGCCGGGCACGGATACAAGGTCCAGACCGACAATGGCATCTGCACGTGCATTCAATTCTGGCCGATTGGCAAGTATCCCCTTCTCCGCCCGGACAAACCGGGTCGGCGTTCTGACCTGCTCGAGACACCCTGTTACCTGAGCCTCGTCCATCATCGTCATCGACGGGTGCCGCAGTTGCGCGTCGGTTGACCAACGAAACCCACCGGCGACCTCCTGTAAATTCCGTGGAGTAAGCGTCATGGCTGACTGATGGGAGAGCGGCATCATGCCACCCTCGCGGGCTTTTGCTGCCTCTTTAATACTGGCATAGATCACCGGGCTTCCGGACCCGGCCAACCGTTTTTTGATGGCTTTACGCAACTGTGGAATAACCTCGGAAGGCTGACGGGTCAGCGGGCCCAGGCTATCAATCATCACCAGCCTTCGTACCCGCTCTGGAAAAGCCGTTGCGTAAAACAGCGCAACAATGCCTCCCAGAGAATGCCCGATCAGATCCGGGCCGTCCGATTCGTTATCCGTATAGAAGTACGTTTCGATCAGCTCGGCCAGATCAGAAATATAATCAGTTAACGGATAACCTTGGCCAGGCGACCGATGTCCGGACTTACCGTGCCCGGCCAGATCAATGGCATAGACATCACGGTCAACCGTCAGCAAGGGCGCAAGCCTGGCAAACGACATGGCATTATCAAGCCAGCCATGGATCATCAGAACAGGGGGCTCAGAGCGACTGTTTACGGCGGGCCAGTGAAGGCCGGCAAGGGAGAGATGCCTGAGTGGCCAGGTCACCTCCTGCGGAAGAATCTCACAATCAGGTACGGGGCCCTGGGCGACTTCATTCATTGAGGGCCTTACATTGTATGGGTGGGGCGATCAGAGCTCAGCGAACCGGCAAGATAGGACTCGATTTTGGTACGGGCGGTTTCGTCGTCGCCATTGAACTGGACACCAATTCCGGCGGCGCGGTTGCCCTGGGCGCCTTTTGGCGTAATCCAGATAACCTTGCCTGCCACCGGTATTTTTTCCGGCTCGTCCATCAGGTTCAGCAGCAGGAAGACCTCATCGCCCAGCTGATACTGTTTCTGGGTTGGAATGAAAAGCCCGCCCTGACGAATGTATGGCATGTACGCAGCGTACAGCACGGCCTTGTCTTTGATCGTCAGGGTGAGAATACCACTGCGTGCACCAAAACCGGGGCCCATAAAAAACACCTGTGTGAAAACTGTCGATATTCCGCAATCATAGCAGCACTTCTTGACCAGTGCCTAGCAGCCTTAAGTCCGACAGGCTGCCAGATTAACCCGTGCCCGAACGGGCATAGTGGTCACCTTGCCGCGGCACGCTTTACCGGCATCAATTTCTGCCAGGCGATCAGCAACCTGCCCGCCTCCAGCTCAGGGCTGACATTATAAACGCCGGCTGAACGGGACTCGTGAATCAGGTCAATCAGCTCGTGTGCCTTCCAGGCCGGGTTATTCCGGGCCAGAAAGCCAAGCATATCCGACGCTTCTTCATCACGGGCTGTTCCGCCCGCCCCCAGTCGGGCAAGATCTCCCGCCCAGCCTTCAAATAACCAAAGCGACGCTTCCAGCCCCAGCGCCTTGAAAGGCCTGGCGGCTTCACCCACAGAAATCTGCCCCTTCATGAACCGACGGAACTGCTCGAAGGCTTCGTTCCGCTGAGTCATGAAACCCCCGGTCAGATACTCCAGCGCAAGCCGGGGCGCGTTTGCAGCAAGCCCCAGAGCCAGGGCGCACTGATCCGCCGTTGGGGGCGTTTCCAATTTCATCTGTTCAAGCTGCGCCTGCAGCCACCGAGATGCCTGATCTGAAGACGGAGTGGCAATGGGCTGAGCCTGACACCGCGACCGGATGGTTGGCAGGATCGGGCGCCCGCTCTCCTGCAGCAGCAACAGCACAAGGTCCGAAACGGGTTCTTCCAGGGTCTTCAGTAACGCGTTGGCAGAGTTGATATTGAGCTGGTCCGCCCGGTCGATCAGCGCTATCTTTCGTTTCGCCACCTGGGGTGAGGCCACTGCAAAGGCTGACAGGGAACGAATCTGGTCGATTCGGATCATGCGGCTTTTTTCGGGCGCACAGCGCCGTATGTCCGGGTGCGTTCCCGCCGACGTCAGCTCACACTGTTTACATCGACCGCAGCGCTCACCTTTAACCAGATCAGGTTGGTCGCAGACCAGAAACGAAGCAAGCTCGTCAGCAAAAAACCGTTTACCCACACCCTGCTCGCCGGTGATCAGCAGTGCGTGTGGCAGCCGGTTCTCCGCAAAACTCTGCCGGAGCCGATCCCATGGATCCCGGAGCCAGGCCATGGTCGTTACAGAAGTAGCCAAATAATTATTCCTGACGGGTTGACGAATTCGAGCGCTTTATCTGTTTACTGAGTGTGCCCAGCAGCCTTCTCATCCTTCCAAGTTCTTCCCGGATACCCTGATTTGAGGGCCGATCCGGATGCTTTTGTAAGTCTTGAGCATAGTAAAGCTTGTTCACCAGCCGGGCAAAAGTCATTGCCGAAGCCGCTACCGAAGGCTCTGCCCGTGCCAGCCTCTCGGCCTGCCGCGACGGAGTTTCGCCATGCCGGACCGGCACGCCCGCATCTTCACAGACCGCATGCCAGCGGCCAAGCACTCTTGATAACGGGTCCCTGCGGGCAAAAGACCGCCCCCTGAGAGCGGTGAACAGCCCCGCAAACAGGAGCGCACCACCCACCACGCCGGAGGTAACATAACCCAGTTCACGCAAACCGAACCCACCCGGCAAACGGGACATCAGGTCCATCTGAGACTGGCCCTGATAACCCACGACCCAGCGCTGCCACTGATAATTCATTTTATCCAGCTGTAAAGACGCCCACTGAACCATCGCCATATCTCCATAGCGTTGGGGCGAGGTCCAGTCGTTTTCCAGAAACGACCCTTCTTCCTCCATCGCATCGCGAAGCCCGGATTCGATTCGCTCCGGCGAGATAGCCGCGGTCGGGTCGAACCGGGTCCAGCCCTGACCGGGCATCCACGCCTCGACCCAGGCGTGGGCATCGTATTGACGGACAATCAGATATTCATTACCAGCGCCCGGCTCACCACCCTGATAGCCCACAACAACACGGGCCGGAATATCCGCTGCGCGAAGCAGGAACGTCATGGCGCCTGCGTAATGGGCGCAGAAGCCGCGTTTGCTATCAAACAGCAGCGCGTCAATACCGTTGTCCGGCATTTTCGGTGGACGCAGAGTGTAAAAATATTGCTGCTCGCGGAAACGCCTCAGAATACTGACCGCAAGTTCCTGCGGGCCGGAGGTCTGAGCTTTCAGCGTTTGCGCCAGCTCCCGGGTCCTGGGGTTTCCCGAGGCCGGTAGCTGCAGATATTGCCGGGGATTCTGAAGCGCGTTCAGGCTGCTGTCGCCTTCTGGAGTCAACGCCATCCGGTAGCGAACGGTCGAATCCGCAGGCCGGTCAAACCGGAAAAGACCTTCCTCATTTCTGGTGACATTGTCAGACACCGGCTCTGACCCCTCCAGTGCGAACGCCCAGGTCTGATCGGTCGGTTCCAGCAATACGTCATACTCTTCAGGCTGAAGTTGGCCGACGCCACCATCCACCGCCACACGGCCGGGACGCCGGAACTCTCGGTTACGGCTCTGGCGCCAGGTGTCTCCGTTGAGTGTATCCAAAAACAGACCCCGCCAGTAACGATCCCTATGGGGCGGAATGTCGTCGCCAAACGTCACCCTGAACGCCCGTGCATCGCTCTGGGCGAGGCTGGAAATATCGCCGGGCGTCATGCTGTCGCTGATACCGGTACGAGCCTCCCCCGACACCAGGGGCACACTCCAGAGCGGTTCCATGCGAGGGAAGAACACAAATAGCAGAACCACCACTGGCAGAGTTTTCAGAAACATCAGCCCCAGGCGTTTCCAGCCGGATCTGGCAGCACCCGCAATGCCCGGCGCATTGAGAACCTGCAGCCCGACAAACAGAACCAGCACCCCGGCCAGGTTTACCACCGTCCAGTGGATTTCCTGGTGGAACAGAAAGTTCACCGACGAAAGATACACAAGAATGAACAGCAGCACGTAAAAATCACGCACCGACCGGGTTTCCAACCACTTCAATCCCACCGCCAGGACGAAAAACGACGAGGCAGTTTCAACCGTAAATCGCCCCTGCACCGTGGCGATGTAAACCGCAACCAGAACAACCATCAGACCGCTGCGGGACCATCTACCCGGTAGCCTGAGCTTTCCAAGCTGCGCCAGCCAGCGCCAGGCTGCCAGCACAATACAGCTGACCATCAGCCAGACCGGCAAACGATCCCACTGGGGCAGCAATAACAACGCAAAACCACCCATCAGCCACACCAGGGCGGCACCGGGAATAAGATCCGGGGTGCTGGCCTGCTTCTGGTTTTTCCGAAACCGCGCCATCACGACGGCGCTCCTGATGCCAGTGACTCTTTCTGACCCTGCGCAGCATCTTCTTGCCGGGTGCCAAAAGGCAGAGCGTCGCCTTCACGGGGCTTTTCAAGGCCAAAAACCGCCAGCGCTTTCAGGCAACGGCTGCCGTGGGCACGCCCGGTATCTGGGTCGATTCTATGCCCGGGAAGGTTAAGCCCGAACGCACGATTGCTTTTCATCCGCTCCAGCACCTGATGAGCGAGATAACTCAGCCGAATCTCCTGATCCATGCCCCGGAAGGCTTCATAATCCAGCCATTGAGGGCTTCCCTGCTCGCCTTCCCAATCGGCAATCACCATCTCACCGGTTCGTGCAAAGCGTTTCCAAAGCACCCGCTGGCTCATATCCCCTTCACGCCAGGGGCGAATATCAGCGTGGTCATTGCCATCAACCGAGCGAGCCTGCAAGGTTTGGTCACCGTCCTGCACCGTGCTGGCTGCCTCCGGTGCCGCCAGTGGTCGGGGATAAACAATCCCGGCAGACACCGGCCGCAACCAGGACCAGGCTTTCAACAAGCCGAAGGGAAAACGGGTTTCAATACGAATCCGGTCTGGCCGAAAATAGCCGCGCCGGGACGGCACCATCGAAAGGGAGAGCTCAGCCGGCTTTCCCTGCAGCACATGCTGCTGATCTATTCGCGCGCCCTCAAAGGCCAGCGAGATCGCCAGCGCATCGTGGCCCTTCACGTCTGCGCGAAGGCGCAATGGCAGGGCCTCACCGGGAAAGCCCTCCCCTGCACTGAGCATTGTCAGCTCAAGCCCGGCGAGGTTCCGGTGGGTCTGGTGCATGGCTGCAACGAAGACGGCCCCGAGGATAAAGGTCAGCAAATAGATCAGACTGTTCTGATAATTAATGGCCGTGATCAGCATGATCAACAGCAAAAAGCCGAATACCACGCCTGCCGCGGTCGGCAATATGAAAATATTGCGCTGGCTGTAAACCTGATGGTCCCGCCGTGGGATACGGTGGTTGATCCAACGCTGCCAGCGTTTTCTGATTCGGCTTTTCATAAGGCTCCCGCCCATAAAGAGGCTGATAGGCAATCGGGCGTATTATGCAATGATACTTACCTTAACCTGTATCTGATCACAAACCCGAGGGCGCGGGCTTGAATTCAGGGGGCAGGCGGCGAATACTGGCAACAGGGCCATTTTTAAAATGACAGAGGCTAAACCATGATCAGGCCAGCTTTCCTTTCTACTCTCCGCTCGAATCGCCTTTCCACTCTATCCCTGAGCGCACTGGGGCTGGGCGTGTTGCTTAGCAACCAGGCCATATCGGGCGTTAAAACGCTGACGTCGGACGAGATGGTGGACACCTATGTTCAGGATTCTGCGCTGATTCTGGTACACCCGGATTCCGAACAGCAACAGCAGGACAGAGAGCGGATTCTGCGAACCCTGACCATATCACCAGGCGAGCCGGAATTAACAGAAGCCGAAGAAGAAGCCTATCGACAGGCGCTGGCAAGGCTGGAACAGGAAGGCAATCTGGATGCGCTTAAAAGTGCGGAAGAAGAGTTTCTGAGGCGTGCTTTGGCGCTTTCCCAGGACGAACTGGCAAGGGTGCAGCCACCCAAGGAATTCACCCCTCGGATACCTCCCATTATTTTTGGTCAACAGGCACAGATTCCGGATGAGCCCTTCACCCAGAACTTCCTGAACAATCAATTGGGCATCAACTTTGATGGTGAGAATCTGAATTTCGGGATTGGACGTCCGCCGGGCATTGACAACATCCAGGTGCCCAGAGCCATCAACGAAGGCCCGATTTCCCTCACTCCACGGCCAGGCGGTGGTTTCGACCTTTCAATCAAGGTACCGGATCAGTGAGCATCTGATCCGGACACGCCTATCGGCTTAGGATGCCGAATGTGCCTCATTCCGGGACACGAAGTCAGGGCGTCAGCGTGATAATCGTGTCCGAGATCTGAACATTGTCGAGAACCATGCGACCCATATCCCTTTGACCCACCG
>Ga0307966_1000495_pt1 | contig 32862 bp, 26 predicted proteins | sample OrgLakmetagen646_FD_203141 | JGI IMG/M metagenome (GOLD analysis project Ga0307966, IMG submission 203141) | Saline water microbial communities from Organic Lake, Antarctica - #646 | ecosystem: Environmental > Aquatic > Non-marine Saline and Alkaline > Saline | place: Antarctica: Organic Lake... | reverse complement strand
TTCTGGCGCCGCTTGGCATCTGAAGACTCGAAGGCCTCGGTCTCAAGCCGCCAAGCCTTCAACTAAGTGCCTGTAAGGCTCCCTGGAAACGCTGCCTTGCGTCGCGCCAGCCTCATAAAGCCGATCAACCGCTGCGGCCTTGAAATCATCAGTGTATGTTCTGCGTTGTTGTCCCATGTGATCCTCTTTTCATCGACGGGGGAAAGTACCTCAGTGTCCCGGAACAGGGACGAACTTCATTTCGTCAGGATCAACTTTCCCGCACGAGTAATGCGCAGGTTATAGACCTTGTCCTCAAAAACGATGCGCGCCTGATCTCCCCCCAGCACCAGATGCCGGGCGTCATATGTGGGCAAGCTGCCCATGTCGGGGTCAATCTCAATGGTTTTAGGCTGAAGGGTCATGTCCGGCTCTCCTGCGGAGCGCGCATCCGGTCCAGCATCCATTCGAGGGACGTACCCTCAATCCCGCCATCCTCATGCCAACGTTGCACAAACTCAGCAGTGCAGAGCCCTTGGCCGCGACACTGAGCAATTTGTGCCGGAATAGCAGCGCTTTGCAGGGATGGTGATGTCTGGGTCCGCATGTCGTGCATCCTGATATAAGAAATTCCTTTGGCTGCCGCGCGTGCCGGGATGTATTCTGGAGGGACGGGGTGGCTGGCGTTGCACTATATCTGAGTGATTTTGTTAGGTATGTCAATTCGACTTTTCTCACAGACATATATTTTACGCACCTCCAGCCAAATGGCCGCCGTTAACGCAGGGCTTGCCTTTTGCCGCGCGCCTGTCGAAAGTCTGCGCAGAACTACCCTGCCTGCCATTCCGGAGATGCGATATGCCGCCCAACAGCTATGTATCGGCCCCTGCCCACAGCGCATATGACGTGGTCATCATCGGCGGCGCGATGATGGGGGCGGCGGCAGCGTGGTTCACCGCAAGCGATCCAGATTTTGACGGGCGTATTTTAGTGATCGACCGCGACCCCAGCTATGCTAAATCCTCGACCGCACACACGAATTCCTGCATCCGCCAGCAATTCAGTTCTGCGTTGAATGTGCGCATTTCGCAGTTTGGCGCGGATTTCATCCAGAACCTGCGCCGCCACATGGGGGGAGATCCTCGCGTGCCCCAGCTGACAATCCAAAACTACGGTTACATGTATCTGGCGGATACAGATGCGGGCGCCGATGTGCTGCGCGCCAGCTACGCGGTCCAACGCGCCGAGGGCACGCAAACACGGCTGATGACCCCTGATGAGGTGGCCGCCGAGTACCCGTTTTATGCCACGGACGATCTGACGCTGGGCAGCATCAACACCAAGGACGAGGGCTATTGGGATTACATGGCCGTCTTCGACTGGTGGCGCCGCTCGGCCCGCGCAAGGGGCGTGGAATTTCTGGCAGGCGAGGTGGTTGCGATCAACCGCGCGGATGGCCGCGTCGCCAGCGTGACGCTGGCCTCAGGGGATGTCGTATCCTGCGGCCAGCTGATCAACGCCAGCGGCCCGCGCGCCGCGCGCACCGCCGCGATGGCGGGTATCAATATCCCCGTCGAGCCACGCAAGCGCTACACTTGGACGTTTTCGGCCGCCCAGCCGCTAAACCGCGAACTGCCCCTGACGGTGGACCCGTCGGGCGTGCATATCCGGCAAGACGGGCGAGATACCTACATGGCCGGCGCCCATAGCCAGATCGACCCGGCGGTTGATCCCGATGATTTCGACATGGATCATGATATCTGGATGGATCACGTTTGGCCCGCCATTGCCGCTCGCATCCCCCAATTCGAGGCGATCCGCGTTTTGCACGAATGGGCAGGGCATTATGCCATGAACACTTTTGATCAAAACGCCATCTGCGGTCCGCATCCAGAATTGTCGAATTTCCTGTTCTTAAACGGATTTTCTGGCCACGGTCTGCAACAATCACCAGCGATGGGGCGCGGCACCGCCGAATGGCTGGTGCATGGCCAGTATCGCACGCTGGATCTGACGCCATTTCATTTCAGTCGGATCGCAGCGGGCACGCCCTTTGTCGAGACGGCCATCATCTAAAGGATTTACCGCATGAAAATTATCCGCACCGACGCCGAGCTTCAGACACCGATCACCGATGCCACCCTACGCAGCGCAGGGCATGAGCTGGTAACACTGCCCGACGGAATAGACGAAGATAGCCTGATTGCCGCCATCGCGGACGCGGACCTGCTCTTGATGTGTTACACACCGATTACCGCCCGCGTGATCGACGCCGCGCCAAAGCTGCGCGGAATCGTAAAATACGGCGTCGGCTTGGACGCCATTAATATCCCGGCTGCCAAAGCCCGCGGCGTCACAGTGGTGAACATACCCGAATACGCCGAGGAGACGGTGGCGGAGGGCGCATTCGCCCTGATGATCGCGCTGGCCAAGCGTCTGATCCCACTAGACCGCGAAATGCGCGCGGCGGGATGGGCGTGGCCCGAACCTGCGTGGCTGGGCAGCGACATCGCCGGAAAAACGATCGGCATCGTTGGCTTTGGCAAGATCGGGCGCAGCATGGCGCGCATGTGTGGCAAGGGATTCCGCGCCGATGTCGTCGCCTACAGCCCGCATACGCCTGCCAGCGAGATGGCCGCAGAGGGCGTCCGCCACGCCGAAACTCTGCACGCCCTGCTGGCACAAAGCGATGTGGTCAGCATCCACTGCGTTCTGAACGACAACACCCACCACCTGATTGGCGAGCCTGAATTGCGCGCGATGCAGTCCCATGCGCACCTAATAAACGTATCGCGCGGAGCCATCGTGGACGAGGCAGCGCTGGTGCTCGCGTTGCAAGAGGGCTGGATCGGAGGCGCGGGCCTTGATGTATTCAGCGAGGAGCCATTGCGCCGCGCCGGGCACATGATCAGCCCGCTTTATGATATGGATAACGTGATCCTGTCGCCGCACCTCACGTTCTACACCGCCGAAGCGATGGAGCGGTTGGAGAACGAGACGCTGGAACGGTGCAACGAACTACTGGACGCAAAGCCAGTCACGATCAAATCGCGCGATCCGCGCCTGCAAGGTCAACCCGGCGCCCGCTACCCGTGACCTGCGATCAGAATGATCCCGATCGCCACGATACCGGCCGCAATCAAGCGTCGCGCGCGCGGGCCCTCTCCGAACCACAAGACGCCAATCATGGCGGCAAATATCACCGATGTCTCGCGCAGTGCCGATACCAGCCCCAGTGGTGCAAGCGTCTTGGCGTATAGGACCAGCCCATAGGCGCAGCCCGATATCACCCCGCCCAGCAGCGCCAGTGCGATGGTCCTGCCGGGCATCGCGCGCAGCCGCGCCATACGCGTCGGAAAGACATACATCGCGACTGTAACGTTACCGATGAACACCCACGCGATGTAGGCCACAGGCTCGCCCGAGGCGCGCACACCCATCCCGTCGACCAGCGTGTAACTGGCCACGATAACACCTACCCCGACCGCCGCCATCACGCCCGCTACGGGCAGTGCGCCGCGCAGTACGGGGGCGGCCAACACCGCGATGCCCGTACTAATCGCGATGATACCGAACCACGTATAGGCTGGCAGCACCTCGCCCACCCAAACCTGCGCGCCTATAGCGACCAAGAGGGGCGCAAGGCCGCGCGAGATGGGGTAGATCAGGCTGAGATCCCCCAGCCTGTAGGCAACATTCAGCAGATAAAAGTAGCCCCAGTGAATGACAATGGACGCGATCAGCCACGGCACCGCGTCCCAAGCCATGAAGGGGGAAAAGAGCGCCAGCACCAGACCGAACGCCGCCTGCCCCACACAAATCAACCCCGACGTCAGCGCACGATCCTGCGCGCCCTTCATCACCGCGTTCCACAGCGCATGAAGCAATGCCGCGCAAAGCACCATGAGGCTGACGGATAGGGTCAGTGTGCTGCGTCCTTGATTGCCGCGATAACAATCTCCAACGCGCGGTCTAGATCATCCTTTGGGATGGTAAGGGGCGGCGATAGCGTCAGAACGCAGCCTTGGCTGATCTTGAAGCTGAGGCCTGCATCGAGGCAAGCGTAATAGATACCCTCAGCCAGCGCGTTGCCCTGCGTTTTTTCGGCACGATCCTGCACGATTTCGACACCAAACATCAGGCCGCGCCCGCGAATATCGCCAACGATACGGCAGCCATCGAGGCGGTCACGAAGCAGGTTCATCGCATAATCGCCCAGCTCAGCCGACCGCTCTACCAGGTTCTCGTCCTCGATGATCTGGAGCGTGGTCAGTGCCGCGCGCGCAGTGACGGGATTTTTCTCATGCGTGTAATGCCCGATGGCAAAATCGCCACAGACGTCCAGATCGCTCCGCGCCACACAGGCCGCGATAGGCAGAATACCCCCACCCAGCGCCTTGCCCAAGGTCACGATATCCGGGATCACATCGTCATGTTCAAACGCAAACATGCGGCCAGTCTTGCCCAATCCTGTCGGAATTTCATCCATGATAAGTAGGGCGCCGTGCTTGTTGCACGCCTCGCGCACCGCCTTCCAGAAACCGGGGGGCGGCACGTAGGGCACAGCCCGCATCGGCTCGGCGATGACGGCGGCGACGTCGCCCTCGCGCTCCAGCACGTATTCGACCATCTTGGCACAGGCCAGCCCGCAAACATCCGGCCCCGCGTGGTTATAAGGGCAGCGATAGCAGGCGAAGGGCGCGACATGCTCGGCCCCCGGCATTAGCGGCCCAGCGATATGGCTCCGAAACGTCGCCTCGCCGCCAACGGATGCCGATCCCATGCCGGCACCGTGAAAGGCGTCCCAGAAACTCACCGTCTTGAACCGACCCGTCGCCGCACGCGCGATTTTCAACGCCACCTCGTTGGCATCCGATCCGCCGGTAGTAAACAGCGTCTTGCAAAGATCACCCGGTGCAATCTCGGCCAGCTTTTCGGCTAACTGCGTCGCAGGTTCGTTAGTAAAGCGGCGCGGCGCAAAGGGCAGATCATCCATCTGTTTGGCAATCGCGGCTTTGAGGCGCGGATGGCCATAGCCGATATGATGCAGCGAATTACCGTGAAAATCCATGAAGCGGCGACCGTCGAGATCCTCAATCCAGATCCCTTCGGCCTTCGCAATTGTCGACACGCAAGGGCTGCTGAGGCTTTGATGCAAGAAGGCATCCGAATCGCGTTTCAGCAGTGGCGCGGAGTTCGGACCAATAGATTTCTTCAGCCAATTCCGCCGCGCGTCCGAGCGGTTGGATTCGCCTTCGGTGTGGACAATCTGGGTCATCTGATGCCTCGCTGTGCTGCCGCATTGGAAAAAAATGAGGCCTACGATGGGGCCTCAAGTCTCAGAGAGAGTATTTTATCCCGGCCACGGCAGGGAGTAGGTTTTCACGTTGGTAAAGAACTTCATCGCCTCGATCACACCCTCTTTGACCGCATTACCACTGTCTTTGATCCCGCCAAAGGGGGACATTTCGATCCGGTAGCCAGGCTGTTCCCAGATGTTGCAGGTGCCCACCTCCAGCCCGTTTATATACGCGATGGCGCGGTTCAGATCATTGGTGCAGACACCCGAGGACAGGCCGAAAGGAGTGGAGTTGGAGATCCTCATCACCTCGATATCATCATCCGGCACGCGCACGATAGGAATGATCGGGCCGAACGTCTCGTCCACCACCAATTCGCTGTCATGGGGGACATAATCGACCACGATCGGCGGCAGCAGCGCGCCCTTGCGTTCTGGGTGGTAAAGGATCTTGGCGCCCAATTTTTCAGCGGCCAAAACGCGATTCTCAAACGTCTCGGCAGCCTTGGCGTGAATGACGCATCCCAGCTGTGTGTCTGGGTCCATCGGGTCGCCAAAGCGAATTGCGCGCGCCTTGGCCAGCACCATTGGAACGAACTTATCGGCCACCGACTCTTGCACCAGAATTCGCTTGATCGCGGTGCAACGTTGCCCCGAATTTCCAGTGGCACCCGCGACGGCAATTGTCGCAGCTTTGTCCAGATCGGCGTCGCTCAGGTCGTTGCAGATAATCAATGGATCATTCCCACCCAGCTCTAGCGCCTGCCGTTTGTAGCCCGCTTTGGAGGCGATCATCTTGCCAACCGGCACACCGCCAGTGAAGGTAATGATGTCGATATTGGGGTTTGTTATCATCTCATCGCCAATATCCTGCGGCCATCCGGTGACGATCTGAAACATCTGTGGCGGCAGGCCAGCCTCATATAGGATATCGGCCAGCGCGATGGCGGTCAGCGGCGTCAGCTCGGTCGGCTTACAAACCATACAATTGTTGGTGGCGATGGCCGGGGCTATCTTGTGACTCACCATGTTCAGTGGGTGGTTGAAGGGCGTGATTGCGCTGATGCTGCGCACCGGCTCCCGCATGGTGAAAATCTTCCGCGCCTTGCCATTATGCGTCAGATCACACGAGAAAACCTCGCCATCATCCATCAGCGCCTGCGATGCGGCAAAGGTGTAGACATCCTGCGCGCGCTTCGTCTCGTAGATCGCGTGCTGATGGCAGATGCCCAGCTCCAGCACCAGCCATTTGGCCAGATAGTCGCGCCGCTCGCCGATCAACTGGCCCGCGCGCTTGAGGATCTCACTGCGCTCATATCGGCTGAGCGTAGGCTTGTAGTTTGCAGCGATTTCAAACGCGCGGCGCGCATGTTCTGTGGTGCCCGCCGGGACTGTGCCCACGACCTCGCCGGTATAGGGATATGTCACCTCGATGACGGCGTCGGTGAAGACCACCTCACCGCCGATGCGCATTCCCTCGTGGCGTTGCTCGATCCGGGTCATGGGCTGGTCCTTCATTGCGCGACGTACTGAATTGTTTATTGAGCGGCGGCTGTGGTGGCGTAGAAGAACGCGTCGAAGTTGCGTAACTCTGGCGCCGCGCCCAAATCGATCTTGCGGTTTACGATGAAAGGCACCACCTGCTCGGTCAGGCCCCCATGACTGCGCAGCGGCTCGTTCAAAGCGGCCAGATCATGGCGATGCTCGGACGTGCCAATTGTCATATTCTCGGTCGAGATCATGATGATGTCGCCGATGCGGTCCTCGGGCAGTTCAAAGCGTTTGACCGCCTCCTCACGGCCAATGACCTCAAGCAGTTCGTCATGCTTTTTCAGACGGGCGATGATATCCGCGCGGTCCGCGCCCTTGGGCAGATAAGCGGTGGCAAAGCCGCCCAATGCGCCATGGTGGACGACATAAGGATCGGTGATCGGCAGGATCACCCGCGCAGCGGCCTCGCCCAGCCATTCATCCATCAGATCCTGCACGTAGATAACCTGCGGATCGCCATTCGAATCATGCTTGGGCTTCATGCCATGATCTGCAGTCACGACGATGGCTGCACCCATCTCGTCCAGCTGGCCAAGGTAGCTGTCGAACATCTCGTAGAAGGATTTGGCCTCGGCGTCGTCAGGCGCATATTTGTGCTGCACATAATCGGTTGTCGTCAGATACATCACATCCGGCTTCCACTCGCGCAGCAGCTTGACCCCGGCCGCGAACACGAATTCCGACAGCTCAGCGGAATAGACCTCGGGACGCGCCATACCCAGCCATTCGCTGGCCTTGTCCTGACCATGCTCGGCGTGCGTGGACGTATCAGACTTCTCGGCAGAGAAACACTTGGCACGATCATCGTCGAACTTCAGGCCCGCACCTAGAAGCGCGCGCAACTTATCCTTAGCAGTGACGATGGCGACGCGGGCGCCGGCCTCGTAGAATTTACTAAACACGGTCGGCGCACGCAAGAAACGAACGTCGTTCATCATCACCTCTTCGTCCGTGTCCGGATCAAAAAGATAGTTACCACAGATCCCGTGGACGATAGGCGGGCGGCCCGTCGCGATGCTGAGGTTGTTGGGGTTGGTAAAAGACGGGATCACAGAGTGAGCTAGCCGGTCGGTGCCCGTTTCTTTCATCCGCGCAAGATTCGGCATCAGGCCATCGGCAATGGCTTTTTCCAAGTATTCAGGCTCACATCCATCAAGGCAAATGGCAATGGCGCAGACCTTGGGCGCGGGATAGTTGCGGTCGTTGGCGGTGATAGGTCCAGTGATAGGCATGATGTCGTTCCTTAAATTCAGGCGGCTAGCTTGGCGCGTTCTTCCAGCGCAGTGGTTGGAGGTGTGGCGTCAGTGACGCCCATTTCGCTCAGCGATGCGGCGGCGGCATCCACCACTTTGCGCATCACATGTTCGTCCATCTGCCCAATGCAGCCGACGCGGAAACTATCCGCAACCGTCAGCTTGCCAGGGTAGATGATGAAGCCCTTGTCCTTCATCAGGCCATAGAACCGGTCAAAGACGAATTTATCATCGGCAGGGCAAAAGAATGTGACAATAATCGGCGACAGCCAGCGATCCTTGAGCAACGTCTCAAAGCCTAGTTTGCGCATCCCCGCGACCATCACGTCGCGGTTGCGGGCATAGCGCGCGCCGCGGCCCGCGACGCCGCCTTCGGCCTCATGCGCGCGCAGCGCAACGAGAAAAGCGGCGACCACATGAGTGGGCGGCGTAAAGCGCCACTGCCCGGTTTTCTCCATGTTCGCCCATTGAGCGTGAATATCAAGGCTCAGCGAATGACTGCGCCCTTTGGCCGCCTCCAGCTCGGACTTGCGCGCAATGACGAAGCCAAAGCCGGGTACGCCCTCGATGCATTTGTTTGCCGACGACACCAGCGCCTCATAGCGGATTTCGGACGGCTTTAGATCGATCGCGCCGAAGGCCGACATGGAATCGATCAACAGCTTGCGGCCTGCCGCATACACCGCCTCTGAGATTTCCTGAACCGGGTTCAGGATCCCGCTGGACGTCTCGCAATGGATGGCGACGACATGAGTGATGGCAGGATCATCGGCCAATATCTGCGCGACCTCTTCGCCGCGCGGCGGCAGGTAATCACCTTTGTCCAGAACGACATAATCGCGACCCAGATACTCCAGCGTTTGCACGGATCGCTTGCCATAAGCGCCATTGGCCAGCACCAGCGCTTTGCCATCCTTGGGCAGGAAAGACGCCAGCATCGCCTCAACCGCGAAAGTACCACTACCTTGCATCGGCACGCAGTCGAACGCATCCGCGCCCTCGCCCAAAAGGGCCAGCAGGCGGGTCCGCATTTCGCGCGTCATGCCCCGAAAATCGTCGTCCCAGCTACCCCAATCGCGCAGCATCGCCTCTTTGGTGGCCAGTGACGTGGTCAGCGGACCGGGCGTCAGCAGATAGGGCTCGCCTAGATGGGGAGCGACGAGAGGGGTGGTGTCGGCCATGAGGTCAGCTCCGGTGAAAACGCGTTCACAAACACGATTGCCGCAAGCCTGCCCATATGTAAAATTGCAATTATCAATTAATGCATAGGCCCATCCTATGTGTCCAGCCCGGAGTCGACCCATGCGGCACAGCCAATTGCGCGCCTTTCACCACGTCGCGGCCCTTGGCGGGTTTTCGCGCGCCGCTGAGGCGCTGTTCCTGACGCAGCCCGCCATATCCGAGCAGGTGCGCAAGCTGGAGCAGGCCTATGACGTTCTGCTGTTTCACCGCGAGCGGCGGCGCGTGCGCCTGACCAAAACGGGCGAGCATCTGTACCTGCTGACCAAGCAATTCTTTGAGGTCGAGCAGCGCATCTCTGACTACATGACCGAAACCCGCGCACGCGTGGAGGGAGAGCTGCGCATTGTCGCCGACAGCGCGCATCACGTGATAGACATGCTGACCCAATTTCGACAGAAATACCCCGGCGTGACCCTGTCCCTGCGCAGTGGAAATACTGAGGAAATCCTGCACGACCTGCGCAGCTACGACGCCGAGATCGGCGTCATCGGCGATGCGCCCTCAGGCCCTGATATTCGGATGCTGGATCTGGGCGATACCCCCATTGTCGCATTCGCCGCCGCCGGGTCATTAGATGATCCTGCTGCCGGGCTGACCCTGGCTGAGGCCGCCGGATGGCCACTGATCCTGCGCGAGGCTGGGTCCAAAACCCGCGCCTGTCTGGAGGATGAGGCCGCCCGACTGAGTATCACACTAACCCCTGCCATCGTCGCAGAAGGGCGCGAGGCGGTGCGCGAGTTGGTCGCATCGGGCGCCGGGCTCGGCTTCGTCTCGCAGGCGGAGTTCGGGCACGACCCACGACTGGTTCAGATACCACTGACCGATGTGGATATCCGGATGCGCGAGACAGTCGTGCATCTGACCCAGCGCAGTGAGGTGCGGGTGATCCGTGCCTTCATGGAGTTCGCCCGCGCCGAAGGACCGCAAGAACAGCCCGCCCCGCCGACATAGGTCCGGGGCAGGCCGGGCACTATCAGCGCGTGCGCCAAGCCTGTGTGCGGCCCAATATGCCCCGCGATGCGATAAGGTGGATGATCCGTGCGAATGCGTTGGTATAAAAAATCATCATGCCCATCGCTGCCGCCGGGGCAATATCACCCGCGTCATCCATGTTCAGCACCGCAATCGACGCCAGCGCCGTATCGGTCGAATAGAGGAACACGACCGCCGATACCGTCGTCATCGCGTTGACGAAAAGGTAAATCGAAATGTCGAGGATCGCAGGCAGGCAGACAGGCACGGTCACCCGCGCAAACAGCTTCATCGTCGGTTGTTTCAGCGAGGCCGAGACAGACTCGAATTCGCCATCCATCTGCTTGAGTGCGGTGACGGCGGTCAGATGCGACACAGTGTAGAAGTGCGTGACGGTCGACACGACAAGGATCACCATCGTACCATAGATCACATTCAGCGGATTATCGGGATTGTTGAAGAAGAAGATATAGGCAAGGCCCAGCACCATGCCTGGAATCGCCATCGGCAACATCGCGAAGCCTTGGAAGATCGCGCGCCCAGTTTTAAAGCCCTTGGATTTCTCAACCAGATAGGCACCGAAGAAGACCACGCAGGTGCCGACCACTGCCGTCAGAAGCCCCAACTTGATCGAGTTGTAATATGCCTCCCAGCCGCCGCCATCCATCAGGTCGAACTGATAGTTCTTGAGGCTGAAACTAAGATCATAGGGCCAGAATTTCACCAGCGCGGCAAATTGGCAAACTGCGAGGATACCAACGATAAAGATGCCAACGAACGTGCAGTAGATCAGGAACAGACGGTCCATCTTAGCATTCGGCTTGGGCTGGAACGGGACGGACCGCGCCGTCAGCGACGATACCTGTTTCGATTGCACCATACGGTCGATCGCGAAGGCGAGGATCGCGGGGATCACGAGGACGACGGACACCACGGCGCCCATCTCGAAATTCTGCTGGCCGATCACCTGTTTGTAGATATCAACAGCTAGAACGTTGAACTGGCCACCGATCACCTTGGGCAGGCCGAAATCGGTGATGACAAGGTTGAACACCACAAACGCTGCCGAAATCAGGCCGTACCGAGCGCCGGGGATCGTAACCGTCCAAAACGTACGCCACGGCGAGGCCCGCAAGGACGTGGCCGCCTCATATAAACGTGCATCCGAGATCGCGAGCGCGGTGGAAATGATTATGAACGCGTGCGGAAAGGTGAAAAACACCGACCCGATGATAATTCCGATCGGCCCGTATATCGACGCACCAAACAGAAGCTCCTTGAGCATCCCCTGATTACCAAACAGATACACCAGCGCAATACCGGGTAGTAGCGATGGCACTAGAATAGGCATCATAGCGATCAGGCGAAAGGCGCCTTTGAACTTCATGCAACTGCGATTCAGTGCGTATGCGAACCAAAAAGCGAGGCCGACGGTGATGACCGTGCTGATGGCGGCGATCCACACTGAGTTCTTGATTGAATTCGATAGGGCCGGGGTCGAAAAATACTCGACAAAATTAGCGATACCGCGCGATTTGGTAGGGCGCAAAGAGACGCGCCGGAACGTGTCACTGTCCAATTTCTGCCAGTCTGACCCCGTATAGAGCGTAGAGCCGACCAAATAGCGGCCATCCTCTGCAATGGAGCGGATCTGATACTCAACCGGGCTACGAAAGCTGAAATCGGGGAAAAAACCGGTGACACTGAGGCGGCCATCAGCATTGGTTTTCAGATCGTCGGGCTCATAAGTGCCCGTCGCCTCATTCAACACGGCACCGTTCAGGGCGGCGCCGTCAAATACGCCGGCTTCGTCCGATACTTGAAATTCGAACGCGGACAGATCAAACTGGTACGTCGACAGCGATTTCGAGAACATAATCGACAGCGGCAAAACCAGCGTCACCACCAGATAAATCGCAATTACGATCATGCCGCCGCGCATCAGGATATCGTCGCGACTGAGCTTACCTTTGATCGCGCGTCCTGCGGGCATCTGCGATTGCGCGGGTGTCTTTGATGTATCAGTCATTGCTCAGGCCCCGGCCGCGTCAAAAACCATGACGCGGTTCTTGGGGAGTTCAACCATCATGTGCTTGCCTTCACTCAACCCCAGACGACGCACCGCGTTCATCGAGAAATTCGCGATCAATTCGCCCGTACCGAGGCTGGCGGATGCGAGGCGGCAGCGCCAGTAAGAGCCGAGAAATTCCATTTCGGTCACTTCGACATCCAGCGTGTTGCCGTGGGTCTCAACCTCACCAGATGCGCCAGATGCACCATGGGCATCGCCGTGTGGCACTACGTCCTCAGGCCGGATCGCCATGACGACGCGTCCGCCTTTGGGCACCGCGTGCAATGCGCATTCCAGCTGCATTTTCCCACAAGTGATACCCTCAGGGCCATCCACTATGCCATCAAACTTGTTCATGTCGCCAATAAACCCGGCCACGAACAACGTGCTGGGGTGGCGGTAAATCTCAGTCGGTGTGCCGATCTGCTCGACCCGGCCATTGTGGATGACGACGATGCGGTCGGCCATCGACAGCGCCTCTTCCTGATCGTGGGTCACCATGACAGTGGTCACGCGCAGCTTGCGCTGAAGCTCTTTGATCTCGTGACGCAGATGCACGCGGACCTTCGCATCCAGTGCCGATAGCGGCTCATCCAGCAGCAAAAGACCGGGGTTGGTGGCGATGGCACGGGCCAGCGCGATACGCTGTTGCTGCCCACCCGATAGCTGAGCGGGATATTTATTGCGCTGCTCCTCCAGACCAACAAGGTCCAGAAGCTCGCTCACGCGGGCGTCAATCTCCGGCTTCTTTCGCCCAGCATTTTCAAGGCCGAAGGCAATGTTTTTCTCGATGGTGAGGTTTGGAAACAGAGCATAAGATTGGAACACAATGCCGAAATCCCGCTCGAACGGGGGCAGGCTCGACACGTCCTTGCCACCTTGATGGACAGATCCGCGTGTTTGCAGATCAAGGCCCGCAATTGCGCGCAAAAGCGTTGTCTTACCGCAGCCCGACGGACCTAGAAAACAAACGAATTCACCCTCATTGATCTCCAGCGATACGTCGCTGAGAGCAAGGAAATCACCAAAGGCTTTCCACAGGTTTTCGATTTTCAGATAGGCATTGCCTGAGGTCGCCTCGGTCACGGGGGGTCGTCCTTTTTTTTTGCATATGGAATGGCTGATGGCTGGCGTAAAAAGGGGCGACTAAAGCCGCCCCCAATCACTGTCTTACTTCGCTTCAGACTTGCCGTCATAACGCTTCTGCCACTCTTCGAGGATGCGCCCACGGTTGTTCGCAGCAAACTCAAAATCGTTGTCGATCATCGCATCGGCCAAGCCCTCGGGGAAGTGCTCGACCGGCTGCGCGATACCGTCGATGGCGACGACAGCGTAACCGACGTTATACATCCGCATCGCATCCTCGGTCACGGTAAAGTCGACCAGCTTCTGCGCGGCCTCAAGTGAACCAGTACCCGCCACGATCGCAGTCGCCTCCATATCCCAGCCGACGCCTTCGGATGGCACGATGATCTCAATGGGGGCGCCTTCGGCTTTGGACTTGGCACCGCGGAACGCGAACGAAATACCGATCGGGATCTCGCCCGATGCCGCCAGCTTGCACGGCTTGGAGCCAGAATGCGTGTAACGCGCAATATTGTTATGCAGCGCATCCATATACGCCCAGCCACCGTCCTCACCGAACATCTGAAGCCAGCTGGACACGTCGAGGAAGCCTGTGCCCGACGAATTCGGGTTTGGCATGATGACGTGACCCTCATATTGCGGATCAGTCAAATCTTCCCAGGAGGTGGGCATCGCTAGACCCAGCTTGTCTGCTTCCACGGTGTTGATGCAAACGGCGGCGACCCATGCGTTCATGCCGACCCATGCGGGTGGCGTGTCCTTGTCGACAAATTTCGGGTTCAATTTTTCAACACCGACAGGCGCGTAGGCCTCCAGCATGCCTTCGGATTTCAACAGCAGCAGCGATGTAGCGGCCAGCCCCCAGATCACGTCGGCCTGCGGATTGTCGCGCTCAGCCAGCAGCTTGGCGGTGATAACACCGGTCGAATCGCGGACCCAGTTGATCGTGATGTCGGGGTTCACCTCGTTGAACTTTTCCGCATAACGGGCCAGATCCTCGGCTTCGACAGCAGTGTAGACGGTCAGCTCAGTCTGGGCGAAGGCCGTGGTGGCCATCACTGCGCCCATCAGGGCCGAAATGGCAGTTGTAAGTTTGAAATTCATAATCTTCTCCACTGTTTTCATGCGGGCAAATCCCCCACACCTTTATGTTGCACGGCCTTCTTAGGATCGCTTTGCAACGGGACTGTGACAGGTTCCTGCCCTAAGGAAAATCGATTTAACCTATCGATCCATCGGCCCAGCCTATCCGGCTCACTACTGAAAGAGGCAGCACAAAACTCCATTCAACCCAAGCGCGAACGCTGCGGATCATGCATCCGTCTTGGGACGCGCACCGGCGGAATCGTAGGGACTTCGCAGATGTGCAGTAGCTGGCAGCTTTTCGCCTGCGAGATCAACCTCGAAATTCGCCGTCTCCAGCACCGAGCGCGTCAGAGGGTGTGACGCAACCAGCAAACACAGCGCGACGGACGCGCCCAACGTGTGGCCATAAGCGGCCGATCGGACCTCGCCGACCTCAAACCCGTCCATCAGGACCGCCTCACCGCCCCATAGCTGTGGCGCGCCGTCATTCAGAACCAGATGCACAATTTTTGTGCAAAGGTGATCAGGGTCGGCCTTGGCCGCGATCAGCGCATCCTTTCCGATAAAACCACCCGGCTTTTCCAGATCCACGGCAAATCCGAGACCAGCCTGAATTGGCGTGATGTCGGGGGTCAATTCACGGCTCCACGCGCGAAACCCCTTCTCCAGCCGCAAACCCTCCAGCGCATAATAACCGGCATCGCAGATGCCGTGCACCGCGCCGACATTCATCAGATCGTCATAGACACCGGCGGTAAATTCACTGGGCACGATCAGCTCCCATCCCAGCTCACCGACGTATGTCATGCGGTTCGCCAGAGCGGTTGCATAGCCCAGATCGATCTGGCGGTTCGCGGCAAAGGGAAACGCGTCATTGCCCAGATCCGCCGTGGTCAGCGCACCCAGAACATCCCTCGATTTCGGCCCCATCAACGCCAAAACAGACCAAGCCGAGGTCACATTGGTCAGTACGACATGCGCGCCCTTCTCCAGATTGCGCATGATCCAATCGGAATCATGCACAGGCTGCGCCGATCCTGTGATCAGCAGAAATTTGTCCTGCTCCAACCGCAGAACGGTCAAGTCGCTCTCATACCCGCCGCGCGGGTTTAGCAGGCCAGTGTAGACGGTGCGCCCCGGCACGACATCGACATTAGCCGCACAGATGCGGTTCAGTTGCGCGCAGGCATCGCGCCCCTGCACCAGCAGCTTGGCAAATGAAGTCTGATCAAAGACGGCGACACCCTCGCGAACGGCCGTATGCTCAACGCCGACCGCATCATGCCAGTTCTGGCGGCCAAAGCTGTAGTCGATTCGGGCGCTGGAAGCATCCTTTGCAAAGAAATTCGCCCGCTCCCAGCCCATTTTCGATCCGAAAACAGCATGCTTGGCCGCCAGCCGATCATAAAGCGGCGAGCGCCGAAAGGGGCGCGCCGTGTCCAGCTCCCGGTTCGGCCAGGGCATGGCGTAATGCAGGCCTAGCGTCTCTTTGATGCGATCATGGAGCCAAGTGGGATTATTATTAAAGCCCGCAAAACGGCGGATATCGACGGCCCAAAGGTCGCTGGTGGGCGACCCGTTCACGATCCACTCTGCCAGTGCCCGTCCAGCGCCACCAGCACTGGCGATCCCCATCGAATTGAAGCCGGCACCTACAAAAAAGTTGCGCAGGTTCGGCGCCTCACCAAGGATGTAATTGTTATCAGGCGTAAAACTCTCCGGGCCGTTATAGAACTCACGCACGCCGGCGCTTGCCAGTTGCGGCACCCGGATCAGAGCATTTTCCATCAGGATCTCGAACTGGTCCCAGTCATCCGGCAACAGCTGAAAGAAGAACTTGTCGGGAATGCCATTCATCCCCCACGGCTTCGCCTCCGGCTCAAACCCACCCATCACGAGCCCGCCTGTCTCCTCCTTGAAGTAGATATAACCGTCAGGGTCGCGCATGACCGGTAGATCGGGGGTCACGCCCTCCATTTTCTCAGTAACGATATAGAGATGTTCGGCCGAGTGCAGCGGCACATCGACGCCGCACATCTTGCCCAACTTGCGCGCCCACTGGCCGGCGCAATTTATAACAACCTCGGCGCGGATCGTGCCCTGATCGGTGACCAAGCCCGTGGCCGCACCATTTTCAGTCAGGATGTCCGTCACCTTGATGCCCTCAATCACCTTTGCACCGCGATTTCGCGCGCCCTTGGCAAGCGATTGCGTCAGGTCGGTTGGATTCGCCTTACCATCGCCGGGCATCCACAACGCACCCTTAATGTCATCGACCTGCATCACAGGCCATTTTTCCTGCGCTTCGGCAGGGCTGATCACGTCCACCTCGACGCCCTGCGCGCGGGCGGCGGCGGCCGTGCGTTTCAGCATAGTCATCCGGTCATCAGTGCGCGCGACCGTGACCGATCCGCACCGCTTCCACCCAGTGCCAAGGCCGGTTTCAGCTTCGAGGCCCGCATAAAGCTCAGTTGAATATCGGATCAGTTCGGTCATCGCGGGCTGGCTGCGCAGCTGCCCAACAAGGCCGGCCGCGTGCCATGTGGTGCCACAGCTAAGCTGGCCCTGCTCAAGCAGAACGACGTCGCTATACCCCATCTTAGTCAGGTGATACGCGACGGAGCAGCCGACAATGCCGCCACCAACGATGACATATTGGGCGGCGGCGGGAAGGGTGTGATCAGACATGCGGTGGCTCCGGTTGGTCGATATGAAAGCTGGAAAACTGTAGCCAAGCTTTGCATAATTTGGCAATATCTTTCTTAATTGCCTACCTGTCGCTAGCGCCCGCCACAACGACGTCGACCGATGCATTACTGAGCGCGACCGATATGTCCTCGGGTGGCATCGTGTCGGTCACCATTGTCAGCCCTCTGGGCAAGGGGCCCAGCACCACCTGCCCCACCTCGCCAAACTTGCTGCTATCGGTCAGGATCAGCGCCTCTTCGCACTGGCGCACCATCCTTAGCCGCATCTCTGCAGCCTCACGTGAGAAATCGGTAAAGAGTGCGCGCGCGCTAACGCCGCCGGCACCAATCAGCGCGTATTCTGTCCGGTATCGAGCCAGATGCTCAAGCGTTTCGATCCCGAATGTCGCCGCCTCGGCAGGATCAAAGCGGCCCCCCAGAACAGTGACCTCACGCGCTGCTGGCGCGACAATTTCCGCTATTTTTAAGTCGTTAGTATACACAATAAGTCCATGCCGCCGCTGTGCGAGCGCTAGCGCAACCGCCATGGTCGTGGATCCGTTGTCGATAAACAGGCTCGCACCATCGGCAATGCGGCCAGCAACATACGCCGCGATGCACGCTTTGCCGTCTGGGTTTGTCGCGGCGCGCGTCTGCGACGGCGGCTCGGCTGTCAGGATGCGGGTGGCGCCACCGCGCACCTGCGCCAGACGATTCTCTGCGGCAAGATGCTCAATGTCCTTGCGAACCGTTTCGCGGCTGACGCCCAGCGATGCCGTCAGTTCGCGGATCGTGACAGCCGGCTGCACTGCGATCTGGCGAAGGATTACCTGATGGCGCTGGGATGGCAGCATGGCGTCGCCCTTTTCGTCCGAGTTAAGCCCCAAATATGCCAAGTTTTGCCAAGCTGGTTCAGCGCCAAACGCCGCCAGGGGTCATTCACCCAGGCCCTCATCCATGTTCTGGATCAGCCGTGTCTCGAGTAGCTGACCGTTGCGATAGAGTATTGGATAGGCCACTGCCGAAATGTGCCCGTTCAGATCCCGCAGCGCCCGCAGCGTCTCCAGATGCACATCGCTGGAGCCAAAACTATCAGCGCGGCCCTCGGACAGGCGCTGAAGGTGCCGCTTGCGACTGCGCCGTTCCTGATGCTTGATCTCGGTCTTTTCCATAACAAGCAGGCGCGCACTCTCCAAATCGTCCGAGATCAGTACATTGCCAGCCAACTTGAAATTGGCGCGTATCGCCTCGAACATATGGACCAGCTCAGTCCACCCGTCAGCAGACAAATGTACGTTTTCATCCCGCTTTTCGGCCACCGTCCGCAAGAACTGGCCTGACACCAAATCTCCCGCCGCCTCCAATCGGATTGCGTATTCCATCAGGCTACGCACGGTTTTGGCTTCATCCTTTGTGTATTTTTCCAGTGGTATATCAGCAACATAGCGCCGGATATCAAGCAGCGCCGCATTAACGATGCTGTCCTGCAACTTGATCGCCCGCATCCGTCCTTTGTCTGCATCCTCATAGAGCGACTGAATGGGTAGATACATGCGATCCACCAAACCCATCATCCGAAGCAGTTCACGCTTAAGGCTGGCGATGGCCATCTGAGGCGTCTCCAAGACGCCTGCATCTAGAACGCTGATCTCATCATGCTGTTCGGTCACCGGCCGCACATCTGTAGGCATCATCGCCTTAAAGGGCCTGGCTAGCGGGCGGCATAAGGGCAACGCGACGATCAGTAGCGACAGGTTGAAAGCGATATGTGCGTAGATCAGCGACTGACCGGGCGACACGAACAACAGGTGCGACGGGTCGTACCCAAGGTTGACCACCAGCAGTGCGGCCAGCGCCCATGTGCCGCGCAGAGCCATATTAGCGACCGGGATGCGGCGGCCCTCTACGTTCATTCCACGCGTCAAATAGACGGGAATTCCGGCGCTACCAAGGTTTGCGCCCAGCACCAGCGAGAGGCCGGCTGCAAAGGGAATGGCATCAATATGTACAAGCGTGACGCACATCAAAATCGCCGCAACGCTAGAATGCATGACGAAGGCCAGCGCGGCACCGACAAGAAACGCAGTGATAAAGTCTCGCGCGAGGTATTCGGCAGTGGCGGGCAAAAACGAGCTGCCCTTGATCGGCTCCATCGTCTGGCGCAGCAATTGTAGCGAGATGAGGATGAATGCGACGCCCATCAGGATGCGTCCCGCCTGCCGCCAACGCCTGCCTTCTGTCTTGATAAAGAGCCAACCACCGACGGTCAGCAGGAGTGGCACCAACCAATCCAAACGAAACGAAAGCACCTGGATGATGAGCGCCGATCCCAGGTCTCCGCCCAAAACCACGGCTAAACCAGCTGGAAACGCCAGATACCCCGCAGCGGCAAAACCCGAGGTTAGCAGCGCGACAGCAGCCGAGCTTTGCAAAATTAGCGCCAGCATCACACCCGTCGCACCCGAGCTAACCAAGCTGGTGCTTTCGGTGAGCCAACGCTGGAACTGCGCGCCAAAGCTGCGCTCAATCCCAGTACGCACCATGCGCACGGCAAATAGCAGCAACATGGTCGCACCAGCCAGATTTAGAACAAAGCTGAGAATCGCCATGCACTTGCCTTTCCAGCTTGCTTAGGGTGCTGCGCCGATACGCAGCTTAGCTCATCATTAAGAACAAGGTTCGCCCGCACATTGGCGCCAAAACTGTTACAAAGTCGTTACAAAGCATAATTATACGACAGAACCCAGCGCTATTTGGCAAATTTTGGCTAAACTTGCAAAAGGCAAAGGCGACATCACCGATGCAAGCAACAGATAGCGGCCACCCTTAGCGCGTCAGAAATAGCGCATCAGAAATCAAGATTTTCTACGTTCAGCGCATTCTGCTGGATGAACTCGCGACGCGGTTCCACCACGTCGCCCATCAGCTTGGTAAATAGATCGTCAGCCTCGGCTACGTCATCCACCTTTACTTGCAGCAACGTGCGCGCTTCCGGGTCCAGCGTTGTCTCCCAAAGTTGATCCGGGTTCATCTCGCCCAGGCCCTTATAGCGTTGCAACGACAGACCCTTTTCACCCTCGGTCAGGATCGCATCCAGCAGGCCCATCGGACCATAGATCATCTGAGTGCGGTCCTTGCGCATGAGCGTCGCGGGCGTATCATAAACATCCTGCAAATGCTGCGTAAAAGCGCCCGTCCGCTTGGCGTCACTACCGCGAAGGACAGGGCCGTCGAGCGTACGAACCTCTTCGACGCCGCGCAAGATGCGAGCAAGCCTGACGCCGTGATCTTGAGTGATCCGGCCTTTCCAGCCACGTTCATATTCCAGCGCGATCAAGTTCAGGCGTTCGGCAACTTTTTCGGCAACGCCCGGTAGATCGGCTTCGACAGCGCCGGGGGTAAACGCGCCAGCTATGGCGGCTTGCTCAAGGATATGGCGCGGATAGTGGGTCGGAAACGCCTCGATCACGCGGCGCATTTGACGCGCCATATCGACCACACGTGCAAGATCTTGGCCGGCAATATCCTCGCCATTGCCTTGGCGCAGTGTGACACCGTCGACGCCCTGCTGGATAAGGTAATCCTGCATCGCGGCCTCGTCTTTCAGATACACTTCGGACTTGCCGCGAGACACTTTGTAGAGAGGTGGTTGCGCAATATATAGATGACCATTTTCAATAAGTTGTGGCATCTGCCGGTAAAAGAACGTCAGCAGCAGCGTGCGAATATGTGCGCCGTCCACATCGGCGTCCGTCATGATGACAATCTTATGATAGCGCAGCTTGGAGATGTTGAACTCGTCCCGCCCGATGCCGGTGCCCAGTGCCATCACCAGATTGCCAATTTCCTGAGACCCCAGCATCCGGTCAAATCTTGCACGCTCGACGTTCAGGATCTTACCCTTGAGCGGCAGGATCGCCTGCGTGCCACGGTCCCGGCCCGTCTGCGCACTGCCGCCAGCACTGTCCCCCTCGACGAGGAACACCTCGGTCTTGGTGGGATCTTTCTCGGAGCAATCCTTGAGCTTGCCCGCCAGAAAATTCACATCCATCGCTGTTTTTCGCCGCGTCAAATCGCGTGCCTTGCGTGCCGCCTCGCGGGCCAATGCCGCCTCGACGATCTTGGACGTGATGATCTTTGCTTGGCTCGGATTTTCCTCAAACCACTCAGCCAGCTTTTCCGAAACCAGATTTTCGACCGCCGGTCGAACCTCTGACGAAACCAGCTTATCCTTGGTCTGGCTAGAGAATTTCGGATCCGGCACCTTCACCGACAAAACGCAGGTCAGCCCCTCGCGCGCATCGTCACCGGTAAAATTGATCTTTTCCTTTTTGGCGATGCCGCTGGACTGCGCATAATTGTTGATCGTCCGCGTCAGCGCCCCGCGAAAGCCCGCCAGATGCGCGCCGCCGTCCCGCTGGGGGATGTTGTTCGTAAAGGGCAGCACCGTTTCGTGATAGCTGTCGTTCCACCACATTGCGACTTCGACACCGATATCGTCGCGCTCGCCAGTGATAAAAATAGGATCGGGCAGCATAGCGATCTTGCTTCGGTCCAGATACCTGACGAATTCGCGGACACCGCCATCATAATGCAGTTCCGACACCAGCGGCTCTGCGGGCCGCTCGTCGCGCAGCATAATCCGCACGCCGGAATTCAAGAACGCCAACTCACGCAAGCGCTTTTCCAGTAGCTCAAAGCTGTATTCGAGATTCGAGAATGTTTTGGTCGACGCAAGAAAGCGGACCTCGGTCCCCTTGCGGCCATTCGCGGGGCCAACGACTTCCAGATGCCTGACTGTATCGCCCCCCTCGAAGCGGGCGATATGCTCCTTATCGTTGCGCCAGACGCGAAGCTCCAGCCAATCGCTGAGCGCGTTCACTACCGACACACCAACGCCGTGCAGACCGCCGGAAACCTTGTAGGAGTTCTGGTCGAATTTACCGCCTGCGTGCAGCTGGGTCATGATGACCTCAGCGGCTGAAACACCCTCTTCCTCGTGGATTGCGACGGGCACGCCGCGCCCATTATCGCTAACCGAGACCGAGCTGTCATCGTGGATCGTAACAGTGACGCGGTCGGCATGACCGGCCAGCGCCTCATCGATACCGTTATCGACGACCTCATAGACCATATGATGCAGGCCAGATCCGTCATCAGTATCGCCGATATACATGCCCGGGCGCTTACGCACGGCATCCAAGCCCCTGAGAACCTTAATAGAATCAGCGCCATATTCTTCTGGCGGTGCTGCTGCCTCGGACATTCGAAAAACCCCCAGTAATTTTGTTATTTTATAGGGGTTTCGCAGGGAGATGTCACGCAGCTATACGCTAATTCCCTGCATGCCTCATTGCGGCGAGACCTGCGAAATCCCCGCCGTCTCTGTCACCTCGATATGCTGGGCACGCGGCCCCAGCTCAGCAAAAAGCTCGGCCCCCGTTCCAGTCATCCACGCCTGCGCGCGAAGGCCGCATACTTCGTCGTACAGCGCCGCGCGGCGACCTGCATCCAGATGCGCGGCGACCTCGTCCAACAGCAGGATCGGCGGCGCGCCAAACGACTTTGCCAGCGCCCGCGCATTGGCGAGGATCAGCGATACCAGCAGCGCCTTTTGCTCGCCCGTACTGCAATCCTTCGCAGGCACACCCTTGGCCGCATAGACACCATACAGATCCGCCCGGTGCGGCCCTACCAGTGTGCGCCCAGCTACCAAATCGCGAAACCGGCTCTCGGCCAGAGCGACGCGGTAATCAGCTGCGTTGGCTGGCATCTCGCCATCGGTCGAAGTCAGCTCCAGCTCGGCAATCGGAAAGGCCGTCTCAGCCTCGCCTTGCGCGCGGTGCAATTCCACCAGCGCGGCGCGGCGCCCAGCGTCTATCTCGGCGCCGTGCTGCGCCATCTGCCCCTCTAACGCGTGATACCAATGGGCGTCCCGCACCTGATCTTTCAGCAAGCGGTTGCGCTCGCGCATTGCCTTGTCGAAATCCAGCACCGCCTCAGCATGTGAGGGAATAAAACTCATTGTGACGCGATCCAAAAACCGCCGCCGTCCCTCAGCCCCCTCGATCCAGAGGCGGTCCATCGACGGCACCAGCCACAGCACACGTGCGATGCGGCCCAGCGCCAGTTGTGGCGCGGCCTTGTCGTCGACCCGCATCTGACGCGCGCCACCATCTTCAGCCCAGATAACAATCTCGTGCATCCGGTCTAGCGAGTGCAGCACGCCTGACAGTTTCCATCCCAGCGCCTCGGGGCGCCGCACCATGTCCTGCGCTGCCGCGCGCCTCAGCCCGCGACCGGGCGAAAATAGCGATACAGCCTCAATCAGATTGGTCTTGCCCGCGCCATTCGGCCCGTGGATAACTACAGGTCGCGCGTCCAGATTCAGCCGCACCGATTTATGCGACCGAAAATGCGAAAGGCCAAGCGACGACAGGTATAGCCCCGTCATGCCCAGCCGTTCATTGTTCTAAAAATACTCAAGATTTTAGCAGCTTCACACGCGCATCGGCATGACAACATAAACCGCGCTCAGATCATTTCCCTCGCGCATGAGCGTAGGATCACCAGCAGAATTGAACAAAAATACCGCATTTTCACGGTCCACTTGACTCGCGATCTCCAGCAGATATTTTGCGTTGAATCCAATCTCCAGCTTCTCGTCGCCATAGGCGACTGCCAGCTCTTCTTCGGCAGCGCCACTATCGGGGGCATTGACCGACAGGATCAGGCGGTCCTCATCCAGCGACAGCTTGACCGCGCGCGAACGCTCACTGCTGACAGTCGCCACACGGTCAACAGCCTGCGCGAATTCGGCCGCGTCCACTTCCATCCGGCGGGTGTTGCCCTGCGGGATCACACGCGTGTAGTCGGGGAACGTGCCGTCGATCACCTTAGACGTCAGGGTCAAGTTAGGCGTGGCAAAGCGGATCTTGGTCTCACTTACCGATACCGCGATCATCATGTCGTCGTCTTCCAGCAGTTTGCGTAGCTCCCCCACTGTCTTGCGGGGCACGATCACACCAGGCATGTCCGATGCACCCTCAGGCAGATCGGCGTCAATCCGGGCCAGCCTGTGGCCATCCGTCGCCACGCAGCGCAACACCTTGCCGCTCTCAGCCTCTGACACGTGCAGATAAACACCATTCAGATAATACCGCGTTTCCTCGGTCGAGATGGCAAATTTCGACTTGTCGAACAGACGCCGCAGCACGGGCGCCTTGGCCGAGAAGTTGCTGGCATATTCGGACGACGCCATTACCGGAAAATCCTCTTTCGGCAATGTGGCGAGGTTGAACATCGACCGCCCTGCCTCAACAGTCAGGCGACCGGCAGCGCTATCGTCGGTCAGTGTGACCAGCGCGCCATCGGGCAGTTTGCGCACGATTTCATGCAGCGTCACGGCGGACACTGTCGTCGCACCCGGCCGCTCGACCTGTGCGGCCGCCTTGTCGCTGACCTCGATGTCCAGATCCGTGGCGCGAAAACTGACTGTATCGCCAGCGGCCTCGATCAGCACGTTCGCAAGGATGGGAATCGTATTGCGCCGCTCCACGACCGATTGCGCCAGAGCGACGGCCTTGAGCAGTGTTCCGCGTTCGATGCTGAGCTTCATACCCATACTCCCTTAAAAGTACCGACATCGCGCCGGGACTGGTACGGTATCAACACGCCCCTGCCACGCAAGTCATTTATTGGCTTTTTGAGCCTGATTGGACGGGCGGTCAAGATCTGTACGTCTGTCTTACGCTTCCAGCGTGCGGCGCAGCAGGTCGATGTCCTCGGCGATCTGGTTGTCGGCGATGCGCAGTTCGTCGATGCGGCGTACGCCATGCATGACCGTTGTATGATCGCGCCCTCCAAAACGGCGCCCGATCTCGGGCAGGCTGCGCGAGGTCATCTGCTTTGATAGGTACATCGCCACCTGCCGCGGGCGCGCAAAAATGCGCACGCGCTTTGGCCCGATAAGATCGCTGAGGCGGATGTTGTAATGGTCCGATACCTGCCGCTGGATCTCTTCGATGGTCACCTGCCTCTCACTGCTGCGGAGCACGTCGGCGAGGCAGTCTTGGGTCAGTTCCAGAGTAATCTCATGCCCAACCAGCGACGCGAACGCAAAGAGGCGAGTCAACGCGCCTTCCAGAACGCGGACGTTTTTGGTGATGCGCATGGCCAGAAATTCCAGCACACCATCGGCCAACATGAGGCCGGGATATTGCGTGCGATAGTATTCGACCTTGGATTGCAGGATGCCTAGGCGCAGCTCGTAATTGGTAGGGTGTAGATCAACCACCAGACCACATTGCAGGCGCGACCTGATCCGCTCTTCCAGATTTTCGATCTCGCCCGGCGCGCGGTCGGCAGAGATGATGATCTGCTTGCCGCCGTCGACCAGCGCATTGAAGGTATGAAAGAATTCCTCCTGCGTGCTGTCCTTGCCAGCGATGAATTGCACGTCGTCGACCATCAGCACGTCGACTGAACGGAACATACTCTTGAAGTCCATCATCTTGCGCTCGCGCAGCGCCGACACAAAGCGATACATGAACTGCTCGGCCGACAGATAAACGACATTCAGCTCAGGCTGGCGCTGTGACAGCTCCCACGCGATGGCATGCATCAGATGCGTTTTGCCGAGGCCGACACCACCATAAAGAAACAAGGGGTTGAACGTGACAGGCCCCCCACCACCGACGCGTTTGGCGGCTGCGTGGGCCAGCTCGTTGGGCTTGCCAACGATAAACGTATCGAAGGTGAAACGCCGGTCCAGCGGTGCGGTGGGCAAATCTGCGTCCCGCTTCGGAGAAGCAGGTTGCTTAACGACGACGCGAGGCGCGGCAGGGCGGCGTGCCTGATTGGCGGGCACCGCAAAATGCACGCGGCGAATGTCGGGCGAAATGCCTTGGACATGATATAAAATTTGGTCGCCATACTTTTGCGCAACGTAGTTTCCGACAAAGCTGGTCGGAACGGCAAATGTGGCGACGCCCTCGTTTACATGCGACAGCTCAAGCGGCTCAATCCAACTGGTGTAGTTGCTCAGGCCGATCGACTTGAGAAGGTCCTGCTTGAGTTGGCCCCATTGGTCTTGTGTCATGCGTTCCTGCTTCCGCGGCTTTTGTCGTTTTAATTGCACGCAGGCCCATCCCAGGCAAAGCGCGTCGCACACGAAATCCCACTGTCAGGACACACCTCACCCAATCCGCTGAACGACGTTCAGAGGACACACCCATCCAAGCCTGGCCGGATGTTGTCGGTACGCGACGCTCGTAATCTGGCGGGCCTACGGCCCTGCCATCACACGATCATCGTCGATATGTTTTATTTGGACATTCCGGACTGAGCCCGAAAAGATCCCGACGCGCATGGCCCCCCAAAGGCCCGCCACCGGAATCAGCTTGTCCCCCAAGTGTGAATCGCTTGGACAAGTTAGCAAGTTGGTCGGCGGTGCGGCAACCTATCTTATGCCTTGACTCTGATTCTCCATGAAAAGAATCCTAGCGCCTCAAATGTCACCAAAATGTCTTAGAAAAACGCGAAAGGCGCCCCCAGTGGGACGCCTTATTATTAAGATCAATCAGTTATTCGCTCTTTGAGCAGCGCCTTCAAACTGTGCTCAACGCCTTTACGCGGCTGGACAGGCGCGACATCTTGCGCGAGGCCGTGTTCTTGTGGAAAACGCCGCGCGAAACGCCGCGCATCAACTCGGGCTGGGCGACACGCAGGGCTGTGGTGGCGGCCTCCTGATCACCCGAGGCGATCGCCTCTTCGACCTTGCGCAGATAGGTGCGAATCCGCGAGCGACGCGCCTTGTTGACGGCTAGGCGCGTCTCGTTTTGACGTGCGCGTTTTTTTGACTGAGGCGTATTTGCCATGAGAATCGTATCCTTAATCTGGTTCGGTACCGAATTTACGAATGCAACGGCCAGACCGGGGCTTCGGATGTATCCGAAGTGATTCTTGCCTGAGCGGGCATCGCGCGCATGTATGAGAATTGTCTGTAAGGCCAGCGCCGCGCGATTGCAACCATCCAGTTACCCCACCCGCGCCATCATGGCATTGCATTGCCGCCAGAATTATACGACATTTTAGCTATTATCGTGATAACTTGGAAAATTGCTTCATGCCCGTAAACATCGTCTACATACTCGGCGCATCACAACTCTCGGTTTCGGGTGGTGTTCAGTTATCAGGCTTCAACCAAGGTGCTGGCACGCATCTGGCAGGTCAGACGATAACGTTGAACTCGAACGCGTGGCAGGCGATGAACGTCTTCGACAGCTCTAGAGACGCCAGTTTTGACGATAGCGACGCCTCACAGACGCTCAGCGGGGCCCAGACCGTAGATGGCATCCCCTACGCAGACGGTCTGCGCGTCGAGGCAGAATATGGCCTGACGCTGCGCGACCCAGAAGGCAATGAGTACACTGTATTAGGCTTCAACATAAACGAGCTGGGCGTGACGTCCTACGCGACAGTCGAGGGGCTGGCCTTCGTCGGGGGCATCGGTGGCTTTCCACCGCGCGACGTGCCGCTGACCGTCGTCGGCACGCGCGAAGGCCCCAGACATGCCTATTCATCGCTGGCCACCCCGCCCTGCTTTACGGATGGAACGCTGATCGAAACACCCGGTGGTCCCATCGCTATCGAGGCGCTGTCAGCCGGTGATATTGTCCTGACAGCCGATCATGGAGCACAGCCGATCCGCTGGGTCGGGCGGACCTATCTGCCTGCCGCAGTGCTGGCAAAGTGCCCCGAATTTCGACCGATCCGCATCGCCAAGGATGCCTTCGGGCCCGGCAGGCCGTATCGCGATACCGCCCTGTCGCCGCAGCACCGGGTGCTAATCGACGACTGGCGCGCGACGCTGTTCTTTGGTGAGGACGAGGTGCTGGCCCCCGCATGCAAATTGGTGAACGGCACCAACGTCACAATCGATAGCACCGCCCGCGGTGTGCGCTATCACCACCTCGCTTTTGACAAGCACGAAGTGATCTGCGGCGATGGCCTGATGAGCGAAAGTTACCTTATTAGCAGTGATACTGCGCCCGACGCGCGGCGCGAACTACAGACACTTATGCACCAAGCGCTCACACGCGGTGCAATGCGCGCCGCGCGGGTTTGTGTAACGGCGCGGCATTGCAGCCTGCTGCGCCCTGCCGCGCCTACTTATCGCGAAACTGCGCCTGCCGCTTCTCCTTGAATGCGGCCATTCCTTCGGACTGGTCGTCGCTGGCAAAAAGCGAATGGAACACGCGCCGCTCGAACAGAAGACCCTCGGACAGCGTCGTCTCGTAGCTGCGGTTGACCGCCTCCTTTACTGCCATGACCGAAATCATCGATTTCTCAGCAATCTTGCCAGCGGCGGTGCGCGCCTCTTCCTTCAGTTTCTTGACCGGCACGACCCGGCTGACCAGCCCGGAGCGCTCGGCCTCTTCGGCGTCCATGAAACGGCCCGTCAGGTTCATATCCATCGCCTTGGACTTGCCGATAAAGCGCGTCAGGCGCTGGGACCCGCCAAGGCCGGCCATGACGCCCAGATTGATTTCGGGTTGGCCGAATTTGGCGGTATCCGACGCAATGATGAAATCACACATCATAGCCAATTCGCACCCACCACCCAGCGCATAGCCCGAAACAGCAGCGATGATAGGTTTGCGGATTCGGGTGATTGCGTCATGCTGCGCACCAAAGAAATCCTCTGAAAACATCTCAACGAATGTTTTATCGGCCATCATCGTGATGTCTGCGCCCGCCGCGAACGCCTTGTCCGAACCGGTAAGGATGATGCAGCGCACCTTGTCGTTCGTCTGCGCCTCCTGCAACGCAGCCACCAATTCCCCCAGCAGCTGATCGTTCAGCGCGTTCAGGGCATCGGGACGGTTCAGGGTGATCTCGGCGACGTGGTCTTCTACTTCGACGATGATCGTCTCATAGGCCATGAAAAATGCTTTCACTTGTTTCTGTCAGACTAGCAGTCTTATCACCCCGGCGGGGCGGATCAACCTCTGTTTCAATCGGGGCCGTGCGCAGGTTGCCGCACCTATCGCTGACATCCGCCACAGTAAAAGCTGGACCGCCCTGATTGCACCACGCGCCCCACTGTCCCGCCGCATCCCTCGCGGCGGCATGGCTGCCCCTCGCGGCCATATACGTCGAAGCTGTGCTGGAAATAACCCAACTCGCCATCGGCCTGTTTGAAATCGCGCAAAGACGACCCCCCAGCACGGATCGCATCGGTCAGAACGTCGCGGATGATCGGCACGAGGCCGGCGGCGCAGCCCGCGCCAATGTTGGCTGCCTGGCGGCGTGGCGAGATGCCTGCGCGAAACAGCGTCTCACACACGTATATGTTACCCAGCCCCGCAACGATGCGTTGGTCCAGCAGGGCAGACTTGATCGGAGTATTCTTGCCCCTCAACGCAGTCACAAGATACCCCTCGTCAAAGCTGTTTCCCAATGGCTCTGGCCCCAGCTTGGCCAGCAAGGCATGATCTTCGGCACCGATTGTGGCAAACATATCCATCGCACCAAAGCGGCGGGGGTCGTTGAAGGTGACGCGGGCGCCATTTTCCATGTGAAAGACGACGTGATCGTGTTTTTCCGGCGCAGGGTGGGCGTACACGAATGTCCCAAGCGGATCGCCTGAAACCAACATCCTGCCCGACATGCCAAGATGGATAAGCAACGTCTCACCCGAGGCAAGATCAGCCAGAATGTATTTCGACCGGCGGCGCAGGCACAGAACGCGTTGCCCGGTCAGACGGGCGGCCATACCTTCGGGAAATGGCCGTCGCAGATCAGGCCTGTTGACGTCCGCACGCGCGATCACTGCGCCTTCCATCACGGGGGCCAAGCCGCGCCTTACCGTCTCGACTTCGGGTAATTCGGGCATGTCTTCGCCTCTTGTAAAAGCACCGCATTGTGTCCTGCGCACTGCGCCCTATAACAAGGGTCTTACCCTGCGCAAGGCAAGAGCGATGAGCGAAGACACCACCCACTTCGGATTTCAGGACATCCCCGAGGATGAAAAGGCAGGCCGCGTACGCGGTGTCTTTGGCTCGGTCGCCAGCAAATACGACGTGATGAACGACGTGATGAGCATAGGCATCCACCGCGTCTGGAAGGATGCGATGATGGATTGGCTGGCCCCGCGCCCCAACCAGCGCCTGCTGGACGTCGCGGGTGGCACCGGCGACATCGCGTTCAAGTTCCTCAAGCGCGCAGGTAGCGGCCACGCCACCGTGCTGGACCTGACAGAACAGATGCTGATCGAGGGCCGCAAGCGCGCAGACGCCGATACGATGGCCGCCAACCTCGATTGGGTGGTCGGCGACGCGATGGCGCTGCCATTTGAGGATAACTACTTTGATGTCTATACGATCAGCTTTGGTATTCGGAACGTAACGCGGCCCCAAGAGGCGCTGAACGAGGCTTACCGCGTGCTACGTCCGGGCGGGCGCCTGATGGTGCTGGAATTCAGCCACATCCCGAACGACATGATGCAAAAGGCATATGATATTTACAGTTTCAACATCATCCCGCGCATGGGTCAGGCAATTGCGGGCGACCGTGACAGCTATCAATATCTCGTTGAATCCATTCGAAAATTCCCCAACCAAGAGAAATTTATCGACATGGTCAAACAGGCCGGATTCGGCAACGCCAAGTTCCGCAACCTGAGTATGGGCATCGCCGCCTTGCACTCCGGCTGGAAGCTGTAACGCAATGCGCGGGCCGCACAATATCATCCGCCTGATACGCACAGGCGCAACGCTCGAGCGGACGGGCGCAATGGCCGTGGTAATGGATGCGCTGGATGCGCCGCCCTTAGTCCGCACAACCCTGCGCTGTCTTACATGGCCGTTCAAATGGCTGGGCGCCAAGGGCGACCCGGATATGCCACCCGCGCCCCGCGCGCTTACGGCCCTTGGCCCAGCATACATTAAATTCGGGCAAATTTTGTCGACCCGTCCCGATCTGGTAGGTGGTGAACTGGCCGCGCAGATGCGCGTCTTGCAGGACAAGCTGCCCCCATTCCCAGTCGCGGTGGCCAAGGCCAGTATCGAGGCCGAGCTGGGCGCGCCCGTCGAGGCGATTTTCGACGATTTCAGCCCGTCAGTCGCCGCCGCCTCTATCGCGCAGGTCCACAAGGCGCGCCTGAAAGAAACGGGTGAGGCGGTTGCGATTAAAGTGCTACGCCCCGGCATCGAACGCGCGTTTCGCGTGGATATTGACGCCTTCTACTTTGCCGCTAACGTCATTGAGTTACTGTCCGCCTCATCGCGCCGCCTGCGTCCGACGGATGTGATCGCCCATTTCGAGGGCGTCGTGCTGGGCGAATTGGATCTGCGATTAGAGGCAGCATCCGCGTCGGAATTCGCGGCTAACACCGAAAACGACAAAGGCATGCAACTGCCCAGCATCAAATGGGATCTCTCGGGCAAGCGCGTAATGACCATGCAATGGGCCGATGGCGTGCCACTAGGCGATAATAACGCGATTGATGCCGCTGGCCATGACCGCATTCTGCTGGGCGACCGAGTTTTGCAACTGTTTCTCAGCCATGCCCTGCGCGATGGCTATTTCCACGCCGATATGCATCAGGGCAACCTCAAGGTTGCGCCAAACGGCAATATCATCATTTATGATTTCGGTATCATGGGCCATATCGACGAGTATACGCGGCGCGTCTATGCCGAAATCCTCTACGGCTTCATCAAGCGCGACTATCGCCGCGTCGCCGAGGTACATTTCGAGGCCGGCTATGTCCCACCCGACCGCGATGTCGATGAGTTCGCTCGCGCCCTGCGTGCGGTGGGCGAGCCAATTTTTGGCATGGATGCAAGCCGCATCAGCATGGGAAACCTTTTGAGCTACCTGTTTGAAGTCACTGAACGTTTCGGAATGGAAACGCGGACTGAGCTTATCTTGTTGCAACGCACGATGGTCGTGGTTGAGGGCGTGGCGCGATCGCTGAACCAGCAAATCAATATCTGGCAAGTCGCCAAGCCGGTGGTCGAGGATTACATCAGGGAAGCGCTTGGCCCGCGCGCCGTCGCGCAGAGCCTTGGCAAGACCTTGGCTGTTCTGGCCCGGTTTGGCCCGCGCCTGCCTCAGTTGGTCGAGACAGCCATCATGCGCAGCGCCGCACCGGCGGCGTCCGAAGTGCCTCGCCGCAGGCGGCGCGATCTGGCGCTATGGGGTGTCGGCGGACTGGCACTGGGCGCTGCGATTGCCCGAGCGGCAATGCATCTGAGCTGATGCAAAGTGCACCGCGTGTGCATAGCGACACGTCCACCGGAAAAAGCGCACTAAACAGGGCTATGACTCTGTTATTTCGCTGTGCGCTTGCGTATTGTCGCAGGGAATAACGTGCTGCTCGAGGGACAAAAAGTGACCTGCAAACCGCCCATCGTCGCCGCAATGGCTATCCTCGCAGTTAGCGCCGTCGGTCTGAATGCCGACGCGCAGACCGCGGCTGTCAGCGCCGGGGCCGACCAGACCGTCAACGGCAAAGCAAAAGTGAGCCAAAGGGCAGAGCAAAATGTTGCCACTTTTGGGTTGGCATGATTGCCGCATAGGCGTGCGCCAGCATCCGGGCAGCCGCGCTTGTCATATAGCTGGCGGCTG